>ERZ779843.104-NODE-104-length-123777-cov-11.292761_pt1 | contig 123777 bp, 96 predicted proteins | sample MGYA00511560_ERZ779843 | MGnify/ENA primary metagenome ERZ779843 (study PRJEB29588, sample SAMEA2158062) | human gut metagenome | biome: human gut; feature: human-associated habitat; material: faeces | place: Denmark | collected 2008/2010 ... | reverse complement strand
GAAATGCAACTTGTCCGGACTTGACACCGGCTTGATTTTATGTTATATTATAGATACAAAAAGAGGGAAACGACAGACGGTCGCTCCCAAAATTAAGGCATGAAATAACCGTTAAGTTGGTAGCTTGGGCGGTTATTTCTTTTTATTAAAAGAAATGATTGTGAATATCATAACTGTGAAAGCAGTAAGAAATATTCCTATCTGTGTTAAATCACTTAGCGTTATGTACACAGCTTCACCTCCTTTCAAAGTGCAACGCACTTCGGGAGATGAATTGACCGCCTGACGTCCAAGGTTTCCCTCGTGAATATTTTAGCATATTATCGGGGGAAATGCAACTTCATAAACAGCCGCTCCCAAGATTGAGCTAAAAATCAACCGCCTTTTAATCGGGGCGGCTTCCTTGCTTTTTCCTCACGGTGCAAAAATATCGGCAAGCAGTCGTATTTTTCGTCAAAGCACTTGATTTTTCGGGCGGTTTGGTTTAAAATAATAATGATATTGCGTTCAGCAAAAATAAATTCAGAAAGGTATCTTATTTAAATGAAAATTCTGGTAGTAAATGCCGGCAGTTCATCACTGAAGTATCAGCTTATAGATATGAAGGATGAGTCGGTCATAGCAAAGGGAAATTGCGAGCGTATCGGTATAGACGGAAAGATCACTCACAAGACGTTTGACGGCAGGGAATATGTAGAGGAATGTTCGTTCCCCACTCACACAGAGGCTTTTGAAAAGCTGGTTGAGGTAATGACAAAGGGCGACGCCGCTGTTATCAAGGATATGAGCGAGATAGGCGCTGTAGGTCACAGAATAGTGCAGGGCGCTGAGGTATTCACAAAGACAACAATCGTAACGGACGAGGTTATAGATCAGATAGACGGTCTTGCAGACCTTGCTCCCGTACATAACCACGCACACGCACTTGCACTGAGAGCCTGCAAGAAGGTTATCCCCGAAACAACTCCTCAGGTAGTAGTATTCGATACGGCGTTCCACCAGACAATGCCTCCCAAGGCTTATATGTTCGGTATGCCTTATGAGTGCTATGAGCAGTTCCACGTAAGAAAGTACGGCTTCCACGGAACGTCACACCGCTTTGTATCAATGAAGTACGGCGAGGTCACAGGCAAGAGCCTTGAAGGTCTTAACATCGTATCTTGCCACCTCGGCAACGGTTCATCCATAACAGCTATCAAGGACGGAAAGTCTGTAGATACATCCATGGGCTTTACTCCTCTTGACGGTATCATCATGGGTACACGCTCGGGTAGTGTTGACCCCTCGGCTGTTGAATTCGTACAGAACAAGCTGGGCTTTACTCCCGCACAGATGAGCGACTATCTCAACAAGAAGTCGGGCTTCCTCGGACTTTCGGGTCAGTTCAGCGACAACAGAGATATTACAAGTGCCGCACAGCACGGCGACAAGCGTTCACAGCTTGTTACAGATATGCTGACATACGAGATAAAGAAGTACATCGGTTCTTATACAGCCGCTATGAACGGTCTTGACGTTGTTATCTTCACAGGCGGTATCGGCGAGAACGCTCCGGAAGTAAGAAAGGGCGTATGCGAGAATATGGAATATCTCGGCATCAAGCTCGACAACTCTGTAAACGACGGCTTAAAGGGCAAGCTCACAAAGATCTCTGCTCCCGACAGCAAGGTTGAGGTATGGGTAATTCCTACAAACGAGGAACTTCTTATCGCCCGTGATACACTTGAAATCACAGGTCTTGACAAGAATGCGTAAGTGAAGCGATAGATAAAGGCGATTTCCCCGCTCCCGAGGTTTCGGGGGCGGGGTTTTTGTATAAAAATGGGGACGGGTATTGCAAAAAGTGCGGAAAAGGAGTAAAACAGCAAAATAAAAAATGCGGAAAGGATGGAAAATGCCGAAATAAAAAATGCGAAAACATTTTTTGCATAATATACGGCTGATTTTATTGACGGTTTGCGGTATGCAGGTAAAACGCTGTTTTTGATATAAATGGTCTGCTTTGGAAATTGCGGAATTTTTGGTTGACTGCCGGATTGAAATCGGTTATAATGTAATTAGCGATAACTAACTTTAGAACAGGAGCGGGAAAAATGCAGAAAGTAAACAGTATGACAAAGGAAGAGCTGGCGCATTACGGAACGCTTATCGGCGAAGCCTTCGCCGCAGAGGGCGACGGTATTGCCACAACTGCGCCTCGTGAGGATATTATAAAGGCGTTTGAGATAATGACGGAGTATTTCTATAACTCGGGAGTTTTGTACACTACGTCCGACAATCACGAGGGGTTTCTTGCGTATTGGCGCAAAAGCACTAAAATAAAGCTGAAGCCTGCGTTACATATGGTCGGGAGAATGCTCAGGGAGATGTCATTTCGCAGTGTGAGAATAGTGGCAGGTTCAAGCGAGGAGCTTTACGCCAAAGTCTACAAAAAGGAAAAGGATTATGTAGCGGTGTCGATGGTGGTAGTTCTGCGTGAATATCAGGGAAAAGGATATATGAAAAGGATACTGGAACACCCTTTTTCCGAAGCGGCAAGGGAGGGTATACCATGCGTGCTTGATACCGACACTGAGCTTAAGGTAGCTAAATACACTAAGTGCGGAATGAAGAATACCGCTAAAAAGCAACTGAAATCCGGTCAGTATCTGTATACTATGGAGTACAGGGAAGATTGACGGGTTCGGATAGCATATTGAATACAGATTTTTCCGTTCCGGGTTATCGGGGCGGAATTTTTGTTTGACCGAAGAAGTTAAATCGAGTATAATGAATTCATATAAGAATAAACGGCAAGGAGAAAACAGATGTCTCGGCTGACAATAACTCTTGTGCGATAGATACGCATAAGGATAACAAGATAACGAGGCATCTTATTGAGAAAAACGGATTTGCAAAAGGCGGTATCATTTATGTTGCTGACGGTTCACCCCGTATTGCGTATAAAAACAGAGCATATAATGAACGATGATAATGCAGAATGGTACTCATAAGAGGAAACAATGAAATATAAATCAAAAAATAGAATAGATTACAGGACGGTAATAAACAGCAGAGCGATAGCGGTTATCGGGCTTGTATGCACACTTTTTTTCGGCGTTGTGACGGTAGCTGCGGCAATAAGCGGTGCAGGTGTGGCCACCTGTATCGTATTCGGCGTATTTGCCGTGCTTGACGTTATACTTGTCCTTACTGTAAACCAGAGGGTAGATTACACCGATAAGGACTTTACTTATCGGGATATGCTGAGGATAACACACAGGTATGAATATTCACAAGTGAAGAAAATACGTTACGGCGAAAATCTGATTATCACTGTCGGCAAAAGGCTTATATTGATAGATGAAAATGCTTTCAATATTGACGGCTTTGCAAAGGAGCTGATACAGCGTTCGGAAAATGCCGAGGTCATAAGCTCTGAGAAATCAAAGCTGTTCCGTGGTAATATCCGCAACCCCGGAGGGTTTATTCTTGTTGATATTATTGTTATGGCGGCACCTGTATTTTCGCTCGTTGTCGCGTTGTTTGCAACCCCAGATATAATGCCCGATGAAATAACAATATATACGGGAAGAATTACGGAATATCACTTTGACAAAAGCGATAACAGTGGCAGATTTATAATTACGGTATCGGATAGAGCCGGTGAGAAGCGGACGTTTGCAACCGGATTTATAGAAGATAATTCGCAGGAATATAAAGATATTGAGATAAACATATCAAAGAACAGGGAATTTGAGATAGGGTACATTGATAAAGAAAACGACGAAGAAACCGATATACGCCTGTTTTCCTGCGGCAACACCTGTTATGTTTCGCTTGACGATGTAAACAGTGTAAACGACGAAAACCGCAAGACCTTATTCGTTTTATCGGGAGTTTACTTTGCTTTTGCGATATTGTATGTTGCTGCATCGACTTATATAATGAGCAATGCGGACAGATACCCCCGACTTATAAAGCTGTTTGTGCAAGAGGATCATATCATAAGGAAAGACGACAATAAAAGAAAACGGTGACAGATAAGTTTTTTCCATCGAAATAATTTTTGAAAAATTTTCAGAAAAGTATTGACTCTGACGCTGCGTAATAGTTTATAATGTGCCTTGCGGGAGGGAAATCAGATGATGACAGTAAATGACGTGAGCAAAATGACCGGAGTGAGTATACGCACTCTTCAGTACTATGATAACATCGGGCTTTTGAAACCGAGCGGACGTACTGATACGGGATACAGGCTGTATGACGATACGGCACTCGAAAGATTACAGCAGATTTTACTGTTCAGGGAACTGGAATTTTCATTGAAAGACATAAGCAGGATAATCAGTGCCGACAATTTTGACAGGGATAAGGCACTTGAACAACAGATAGAACTTCTGACAATGAAAAGAGAACGTATCGACAATCTGATAGAATTTGCCCGTAAAATACGAACAACAGGAGTTGATATAATGGATTTTTCCGTATTTGACACGAAAAAGATGAAAGAATACGAAGCAAAAGCGAAAGAGCAGTGGGGAAACACCGCACAGTACGAACAGTACGAAGAAAAAACGAGCAGTATGTCCGATGATGAAAAAAGCAACGTCAACAAGAGATTTATGATGATATTCGCTGAGTTCGGCAAACTGAAAGACAAGTTGCCCGACAGCAAAGAGGTACAGCAACAGGTTGAAACCTTGCGCCGGTTCATAACGGATAATTATTATGACTGCAATACGGATATACTGTCCTCTCTCGGCACTATGTATGCGGCAGGCGGTGAATTTACCGATAATATCGACCGGTACGGAGGAACAGGCACGGCGGTATTCACCGCAAAGGCAATTGAGATTTATTGCAGAGCACATTCGTGACGCACCGATACAGAATTATTCCGTCCCGTATCATCGGGGCGGAATTTTTGGTTGCAAGTGCAGGAAATACGCTTTTTTACTGCGGTTTTATGCTGTAAACGCTTGACAACAGAGCCGAAATAATGTACCATTAAAGTATCTTAAAACGTAAATCCGCCCGTGTGACAAGCTTACGGGCGAAAAGGAAGTAACAATGGAAAAGAAGAAAAAATCTTATCTGAGCAAAGCGGTGTTCGGATTGCTTATCGTGGCTTTTACGGTATGCTGTATTATTGCCGCACCGATAACCGAAGCCAAAGGTACGCTGTGGTCGCTGTTTCCGCCGGTCATAGCGATAGGGCTTGCACTTATCACAAAGGAAGTGTATTCCTCGCTGTTTGTCGGAATATTGTCGGGCGGAATAATCTATGCGGCGGCATCGGGAACGGGATTTGAGGGAACGTTCAAGGCGGTCGTGCAGGACGGTCTTATAACAAATCTTTCAAACGCATACAATGTCGGAATACTGGTGTTCCTTGTTGTACTGGGAATAATCGTTGTACTGATGAACAAGGCGGGCGGCAGCCGTGCCTACGGTGAATGGGCGGCGGCTCATATCAAGGGCAGACGTGGAGCTGCACTGTCAACGTTTTTCCTCGGTGTGCTGATATTCGTTGACGATTATTTCAACTGTCTGACGGTAGGCTCGGTAATGAGGCCGATAACCGACAAGCACAACATATCACGTTCAAAGCTCGCTTATCTTATAGATTCGACAGCCGCACCTATCTGCATTATCGCACCTATCTCATCGTGGGCGGCGGCGGTAAGCGGTACGGTCGAGGGCGTAAACGGAATATCACTGTTCATAAACACTATCCCGTATAATCTGTACGCATTTTTAACGATACTTATGGTAATATTCATATCGGTGAGCGATACGGATTACGGACCGATGAAAATACACGAGGATAACGCAAAGAACGGTGATATTTTCACGACACAAAACAATACTTATGAGCAGGACGCACAGCCGGTGACCGAGCGTGGCAGGGTTATTGACCTTATACTTCCGGTTGCTGTGCTTATCGTGTTCTGCGTTGTGGGTATGATCTATACCGGCGGATTTTTCTCCGGTACGGATTTTGTGACGGCATTTGCAAACTGCGATGCGGCTTACGGTCTGTCGCTCGGCTCCATCTCGGCGCTGATAGTTATAATCGCATATTATATGCTCCGCCGTGTGCTGAAGTTCAACGAATGTATGGATTCTATCGCCGCAGGATTCAAGCAGATGGTGCCTGCGATACTCATACTGACTTTTGCGTGGACGCTTAAAACGATGACAAACCACCTTGAAGCAGGTGCTTTTGTTTCGGGAGTGGTACAGAGTGCAACGGCGCTTAGCGTGCTTCTGCCTGTAATACTGTTCGTGGTGGCTATCGGGCTTGCTTTTGCAACGGGTACATCGTGGGGAACGTTCGGCATACTTATCCCTATCGTTACGAGCGTGTTTGAGGCGGAGCTTGCGAATGTTGCGCAGACGGGAGAAATTCCGTCAATGGTAATCATCTGCATTTCAGCCTGCCTTGCGGGTGCGGTGTGCGGCGACCACTGCTCGCCTATCTCGGACACCACCATTATGGCATCGACAGGTGCGCAGTGCGACCATGTCAATCACGTTTCGACACAGCTTCCGTATGCGCTGACAGTTGCGGCGGTGTGCGTTGTCGGCTATCTGCTGTCGGGCTTTGTGCATAACGTATTCATAGTGCTTGGCTTCTCGGCGGCTCTTATGCTGGCGGTGCTGTTTGCAATAAGATTTTTTGTAAAGAGAAAAGAAGGCAGAGGCTGAGAAATGGCGACATCGCAGGAATATATGGCAATACCGCACAATTAACGGCTATCGCCTTTGCCGCACGCTAAGCTTGCATATTTCCCGTCATCTTGCACAAATTTCGCTTGACAGGCGCAAGCCTGCCTGCACTCAATTTATACAATCTGACGAAAATCTGACTGCGCAATCGCACGACAATAATTATGCGGTATTGCCATAGAATTTGTCTGTGAACAGCTTGTCGGCATCGAAAACGTGCGGTATAAAAAGATGTTCGGCGAGTATATGGTTTATGTCAATGATAAGCCTGTTCTGCTCGTCTGCGACAATACGGTATATGTTAAAAAACTCCCCGAAATCGAAGAACTTATGTCGGGTGCTGAGTGCGGTGTGCCGTATGACAGTGCAAAGGAGCATTATATACTTGATATAGAGGACAGGGAGCTTACGGCAAAGGCGGTCGAAATTCTCGAACGGATAACGCCTGTGCCGAAAAATAAAGTCAAGAAGAAATAAACCGGGTCTTGCCTGCCGTGAATATACGCAGGCGGAACCGGAATGCCGAAAAAACTGTATATTAAAAATGACGCTACCTTGTCGGTGACGTCATTTTTTTGCCTTATATTCACGGCTGAATTTCAGCCGCCTGTCTTTTCCGCATTGCGCTCCAGCTTACAAAGCCGTATATGTCATTTACAAAGAAAATCACAAAGCAGACTACGACCGAGATATAGCTTATATCGGTCAAGGCGGCGAGCGACCACAGGATTATAAGCACTATATCATTTGCGGCATAGGCGACAGCGAAGAAACGGTTGCGGCGGAATGTGAGATATACGGCGAGGAAGCTCGTTGTGACGGAAACGGTACTCGGAATCAGATTTGCCGTGTTGAAAAAGTCGAGTACGAAGTAGAAAACTACAGTGACAACGGCGGTGAGTATGAACATAAAGAGAACCTCGCCCCTGTGGATATGATTTACCTTTACCTCAGCCTTGCCCTTTGCAAACGGATTTCTTATCCAGCTTATAAAAGCGGCAAGCGCCATAGGTCCTGTTAGTCCGAGATAGGTTATCATCTCGCCGTAATACGCAAACGAGTAGGAAATTATCGCATAGAGTATGCTGAAAATCACGCCGAGAGCCTGTCCTATGGGGTTGCCCTTGGCATTGAGCAAAAGCGAGGTAGCGCCTATAAGCGACGCTATGACGGACAGTATCCCGTCCTTGCCGAACATAACGGCAGAGCCTGTTATCAGCACTAACGAGCCTATCCATAGTATTTTTTCAAAGGTTGTGAAGTAGTTGTTCAGTTTTCTGAGCATTGTATCCTCCGTAAATTTACCGAAAAAGCACCGCAGGTACATCTTCAAAGACCTAACGATGTACTACGGTGCTTTCGCATCTCTACCCGGTGGCAGAATTATTGTATTGTTTGTATTGTTATTTTAGCATAACGGTCGGGGGTTGTCAAGAAAAGATCTTCTGTCAATGCTCCATAATCTTTCCGTACAACTCGGGGCGGCGGTCACGGAACACGCCCCAGCTCTGACGCAGGTCACGGTTCTGCTCGTGATCTATTACCGCTGTTATAACCGCCTCGTCCGTTCTGTCAGCCTCTGAAACTATCGCTCCCGTAGCATCGGTTATGAATGACGAGCCGTAGAAGGTCAGCGATGAGTTTTGATTCTGATTTTCGGGGGTGGGGTGAACGTACTCTGTACCTATCCTGTTTGCGGCGATAACGGGAACAAGGTTTGCCGCCGAATGACCCTGCATAGCCCTTCTCCAGTGGGGCATTGAGTCGCACTCCAGTATAGGCTCACTGCCGATAGCGGTGGGGTAAAGGAGCATGTCTGCGCCCATAAGAGCCATACAGCGTGCCGCCTCCGGAAACCACTGATCCCAGCATATGCCGACGCCGATACAGCCGAACTTTGTATTCCACACCTTGAAGCCTGTGTCGCCCGGTGTGAAGTAGAACTTCTCCTGATAGAAATGGTCATCGGGTATGTGGCTCTTACGGTATATTCCCATAAGCGAGCCGTCACAGTCTATCATAGCTATCGTATTGAAAAATGCGTTTCCGTGCTTTTCGTAGAAGCTGACGGGGATAACCGTACCGGTTTCCTTTGCGACCTGCATAAAACGCTTTACGGCAGGATTTTCTTCGGTTTTGTCGGCAAGATAATAGTAATCGTAATTCTTCTCCTGGCAAAAGTACGGAAGCTCGAACAACTCGGGGAGAAGTATCACATTCGCTCCGTCCGATGCCGCCTGTCTTACCATACGCTCTGCCTTTGCTATATTTTCTTCACGGTCGTCACTGCAGCTCATCTGTACTGCCGCAACCTTGACATTACTTATCATAGGGAGTTTCCTTTCTGACAAATGACGGTATCTGGTGGGTTATGCAATGGATATTGCCGCCGCCGATAAGTATATCACGGGCGTATATCTGTATTATCTCACGGTCGGGGAATACCTTCTGAACTTCACTCTTTGCTCTAAGGTCATACTCTGTATTCTCACCGCCGAAAGCGGGCATTACCACTGTCTTATTGCCTATATAAAGATTTACATAGCTTGCGCTGAGCGGGCTTACGGTATCTCTTGTAGGCTCGCCGTCAAACAGGTCAAGACCTGCGACTTCTTCCTCAGTCATATATATCGGATTTGGCATAGTGAGCTTTACAACGTCTATCTTTCTGCCGAGTGCGTCTGTGCTGTTTTCAAGCACGTCAAGGCAGGCACGGCACATTTTGTACTGTTCGCTCGTTTCGTCCTCGCACCACGATAAAAGCACGGTGTGGGGAGCGGCGAACACGCAGATATTGTCAACGTGTTCGTTTGTTTCATCGCCCAGTATTCCGCCCGGAAGCCATATTACTTTTTTTGCGCCGAGACCCTCGCAGAGATTTTCTTCGATTTCCGCTTTGGATAGCTGAGGATTTCTTCCTGCACTGAGCAGACACGCTTCAGTGGTAAGAATCGTACCATCGCCGTCAGCGCTTATACTTCCGCCCTCAAGAACGAAGTCGCTGAAGTCATACACATCGACATCGAGCATATCGCAGACCTTGCGTGCTATCTTGTTATCCTTGTCCCACGGGAAATAAAGCCCGTCAACAAGACCGCCCCACGCATTGAAATACCAGTCCACACCACGCATATCACCCTTATCGTTCACGACAAACTCGGGGGAAACATCTCTCGCCCACGCATCGTCAGAGGACATCTCGACAACACGGATATGAGGGGGGAGCATTCTGCGTGCGTTCTCATACTGTTCAAATGAGGCAAGAACGGTGACCTTTTCGCTTTTTGCAATGGCGCAGGCAACCTCGCAGAACGCTTTTTTTGCCTTTACGCCGCCGTACTGCCACGAATCCGGCCGCTCGGGGAATATTATTATACAGCCGCTGTGCGAGGAAAACTCCGCAGGCATACGGTAGCCGTCAATGAGCGGCGTTGAGTCGGAAATAATCTTCAAGAAAAGCTCCTTTTTGAACGCTTACAGGTCTCTGCCGAGATCGAAAGCCTTTTCGTTTATCTCTATAACCTTTGCGGGTACGCACTTTTCAACTGCCTTTTTCCAAGCGTCAAGCTCGATGCCGGGAAGTACCTTTGAAAGAACGCCCATAAGCACAACGTTAACGGCTCTTGCACTGCCGGCTTTTTCTGCGGCTGAGAGAGCGTCAACTGCGATAATGTTTATACCCATAGCCTTTATCTTGTCGATAATGCCGTCGGGATATTCAGCCGCACCCGTGATAACGGGCATAGGGCTTATCTTCTGTGTGTTTGTGATTATTGTACCGCCTTTTTTGAGGTATGATACATAACGTGCGGCTTCAAGCTGTTCAAAGCTTACTATCATATCAGCCTGACCCTTTTCGATAACGGGGCTGTATACCTTTTCGCCGTATCTTATGTATGTTACGACAGAACCGCCACGCTGTGACATTCCGTGTACTTCGCTTACCTTAACCTCATAGCCTGCCGTGCCGAGAACACTGCCGAGTATACGGCTTGCAAGAAGTGTACCCTGTCCGCCAACGCCGACTATCATTATTGATTTTGTTTCCATAGCTATATTCCTTTCAGAGCTTATTCCTTGATAGCGTCAAACTTACAGAGCTGTTCGCACAGTCCGCAGCCTACGCACAGGGTATTGTCGATAGTGATGCACTTGTCGCCTGAAACCAGTGCGGGACAGCCTATTCTCATACAGGACTTGCAGTTCTTGCACTTGTCGGCATCTATATGGAACGGAGGCTTGTGCTTTACGGTCTTGAGCAATGCGCAGGGCTTGCGTGCGATTATGAGCGAAGGCTCAGCCTTTGCAAGTTCCTCCTTTATAACTCTTTCGGTTTCGGCAAGGTCGCCGGGGTCTACAACTGTAACGCTGTTTATGCCGATAGCGTGAGCGAGTGCTTCAAGGTTAACGGCAGACGCAGGGTCGCCGTATATGTTCTTGCCGTTTGCAGGGTTGTTCTGGTGACCTGTCATACCTGTGATGCTGTTATCAAGGACGATAACGGTAGAATTACTGCGGTTGTATGCAATGTCAACAAGGCTCGTGATACCGCTGTGCATAAATGTGCTGTCACCGATAACGGCTACCGCCTTGCCCTCGTATTCGCCCTTTCTGCCCTTGTTGAAGCCGTGCAGACCGCTTATGCTTGCGCCCATACATACTGTCGTGTCGATCGCACTGAGAGGAGCGGCGGCACCGAGCGTGTAACAGCCTATATCGCCGCTTACCATAACGCCGAGCTTTTTGAGTATGTAGAATACGCCTCTGTGGGGACATCCTGCGCAGAGTACGGGAGGACGAACGGGTATCTCGGCATCAAGAGTCTGCCATTCGTCATTTTCACCGAGAACGACCTGTCTTACCTTGCTCTGGAAGTATTCGCCCTGAAGGGTGAACAGCTCCTTGCCCTTTACGTCAATGCCGTTCTTGCGGCAGTGTGTTTCGATAACATCGTCAAGCTCTTCGATAACATAGAGCGTCTTTACCTTAGCGGCAAAGTCCTTTATCAGCTTTACGGGCAGAGGGTTTACCATACCGAGTTTTAAGTAGCTTGCCTTGTCACCGAGCGCTTCCTTTGCGTACTGGTAGCAGATACCCGATGTGATAACACCTATCTCGTCACTGTTCATCTCGACTGTGTTTATGCCCGATGTTTCGGCATAGTCGATAAGGTCGAGCGTACGCTGTTCAACTACAACGTGCTTCTTTATAGCGTTTGCAGGAACCATTACGTTCTTTGCGATATTCTTCTTGTATTCGGGGATAGCGTGGGGAATTCTGTCCGCCGTTGTTACAGCCGACTGAGAGTGGCTTACTCTTGTTGTAAGTCTAAGAATTACGGGAGTATCGAACTTTTCCGAAATCTCATAAGCAAGCTTTGCGTAGTCCTTGCACTCCTGTGAGTCGGACGGTTCAAGCATAGGAACCTTAGCGCCGATGGCATAGTGGCGTGAGTCCTGCTCGTTCTGTGAGCTGTGCATACCGGGGTCATCGGCTACGGCAAGCACCATACCGCCGTTTACGCCTGTGTAGCTTGCTGTGAAAAGAGGGTCAGCCGCTACGTTAAGACCAACGTGCTTCATAGCGCAGAAGCTCCTTGCACCTGCAATGCTTGCGCCTATTGCGACCTCGCAGGCTACCTTCTCGTTGGGCGCCCATTCACAGTACATTTCGTCTTCGGGATATTTTGACGAAAATTCGGTTATCTCGGTGCTGGGTGTGCCGGGGTAGCTTGATATAACGCTGACTCCTGCCTCGTAAAGACCTCTTGCGACCGCCTGATTACCTAACATTAATTCAGACATAAGATGTTTCCTTTCAAAAATGCAGGGACGGCAGATGCTGTCCCGTGTGATGATACTGCCTCCGTTATAAATTCCGTGTCGGACGGGGCTGTCGATTTGTATTTGCCTTTATATTATACTACATTTTCGCCGGGATGTAAAGAATTTGTTGAAAATGTGCCGTAACTGCCGAATAAAATCGTTCCTGTACTGGAAATGGTACAGCAAATATGTTATTATATTAACGATAGCAAAAAGCGTATCTCGTTTTAAGGAATATATTTTACGGAGGGAAATAAAAAGTATGACACATATCATCACAGGTCCTGCCGGAAGCGGCAAGACAGCCGCACTCTATGAGCTTCTTAAGAACGACAGCAAAAGCAGGATACTTCTTGTTCCGGATCAGTTTGTTTTTGAAAGCGAAAGACGTGTCGCAAAGGAAACCGATGAAAAGACTTCGGACATAAAGGTAATGGGCTTTATGTCGCTGTCCGAAAGCATATTGAAAAAGCACTGCCCTCAGAAAACATACGCTGATACCACAGCAAAGACAGCCATAATGAGCGGTGCTGTCAGAGGGCTGTGCAATGATCTTAAGTTTTACGGCAATGCCGCAAGGAAAAACGGCTTTGTAGAGATGTGTCTTTCGGCAGTAAACGAACTCAAGGCGGCAGGCATATCCGCTGATGAACTGACGAAAACACTGTATTCTCCCGAAAAAAACACGGCTGAACATCTGCCTGTCCATCTTGCCGAGAAGATAGGCGATATTGCGGCGGTATACAGCGTTTACGATAAAAAGCTGACCGAGAAATATGCCGACAGGCAGGATAATCTTACGCTTGCCGCACAGGTGATAAGAAACGGCGACAGTTTTGACGAAAACACAACGATATATATTGACGGCTTTGACAGCTTCAGCGGAGCACAGCAGAATTTTTTAAGGTCGCTTGCGGATAAGGGTGTGAACTTTGTGGTTGCGCTCTGTACGGACGAAAACAAGGCGGAGGTCTTTGCAACGTGCGACAGGACAGAGCGGTTGTTTGAAAGAGGCAACAGGGAGGATATAAAATATACCCGTCTTTGCGGCAAGGCTCCCCGTTACAAAAACGGCAATCTCAAGGCACTGCGTGACTTTTTACAGACGGGGGTAAAGGATAGCACGGCGGACAGTGACGGCATAACAATGGCTTATTCGTCCTCTGTCAGCGGCGAGGCTGATTTTGTGTGTGCAAATATCAGAAAGCTGGTACGCTGTGAGGGCTACAGATACTCGGATATTGCGGTGATTTGCGCTTCTCCCGCAAAATACAAGGACGCAGTAAATTCGGCGGCGGCAAGATATGATGTGCCTGTATTCGCCGACCTTCCCGTACCGATCTCGGAGAAGCCGATGCTGAGATTCTTTGAGGCACTTCTCAAAGCGGCGGATAATCCCACAGGTACAAATATACTGCGGTATATAAGAAGCGGTTTTGTGCGTCTGCCGTCCGAAAAGAATAACGGCAAGACAGTCCCTATGACGCTAAAGGAAAGACACCTTGTAGAACAGCATCTTATGGAGGAATATGCGGAGTGCTGGGATCTTAAACGCAAGAAGTGGGATAAGCCTATGCCGCATATAACAAACGCATCGGAGCAGAGGGTAGAGGAGATAAGAATCGCAACGGTTACACCTCTTGTGGAATTTGCAAAGTCGGTGCGTGGCATCGGCGGCAGGGAGCTTGTAAAGAAGTTTACCGCTTTTCTTTTCGATAAGGTGGATATAAGCGCCGCTATACAGGGCAAGTGTCAGGACAACTCTACAAGGGAACTTCGCTATGTAAAAGAGCTTACCGAGGAATATAACCAGCTGTGGCGTACCGTGTCGGAAATGCTGACATCGCTGTATGAAACGCTTGATGATACTCCTCTTACGCTTGCGGAGTTCTCCGCACTTATCCACAGCTGTGCCTCCCGTATCAGCATATCACGCACTCCGAATGTTCTTGACAGCGTGCTGTTCGGAGATCCTGCAAGAACAAGGAGCAGGGAAGTTAAGGCGGTATTTGTGATGGGAGCCGCAGACGGTGCATTCCCCGACATTTATCCCGAGGGCAACAGCGTGTTCACATCTGATGATGTACAGCGTCTTGCCGAAAACGATATTGAACTTGAAAACGACGAGGCGAGATATTCATCGGCGGTGCTTGACGCATATAAGGCTATGACGCTTGCAGGCGAGAAGCTGTTTATCACGTTTACCGGTGAAAAGGAAAACGCATCGGAATATATTGCCGATATAGCTAAGCACTTCGGTGCAGAGCTCATAAATGCGGATAATCTTGATGCACTTTATATGACCGAAAGCGTGAAGTCGGCTGAAAAGCAGTATGTAATTAATTCGGCACAGCTTACGGACGGACAGAAGAAAGCCGTTGAAGCCGTGCTTTCGGAAAACGAAAAGGAACCAAGTTCAATCGACAGGATAAAGGCGGTAATGAGCAATAACAGCGGAAACTCCGACATACACAGGATAAGCGATATTGCGCCGATAGTTTTCCCGCAGACAGCACTTTCGCCTACGGCAATAGAAAAGCTGAACGGCTGTAAGTTTGCGTATTTCCTGCGCTACGGTATGAACCTTTCGGATTCCGCAGGCATTGCGATGAATGCGAGCAACTACGGAAATATCATGCACTACATAATGAAATACTGCTTTGAAAAATTGTATGACGGTGCAAGAGAAAACGGAAATCCTCACGTTTCCGACGGCAGAATAAAGGACCTTATCGAACAGGCGCTTGCGGATTACAGGGAAAAGTATCTGCTTACCGAGGAGAATATGAGTGCAAGGTTCAACACGCTTTATAACGCACTTTCGGTAACTGCGTTCTATCTTATAAAATATATGGCGCAGGAGCTTGAAAAGAGCAGGTTTGTGCCGTCATATTTCGAACTTAAGCTGGAAAGCGGAAAGAGCGAGAACGGTTTTGACATTTCGCCGTACAGCTTTGACATAGAACTTGCAGACAAAAGCCGCCAGACGATAACGGTAGGCGGAACGGTAGACCGTGTAGATATAGCGTATAACGATGACAAAAGCGGCGGTCAGATAAGAGTAATAGACTACAAGACCGGAAACAAGGACGCAAAGCTGAGCCGTATCTACTACGGGCTTGACCTACAGCTTTTACTGTATCTTTTCACACTCGCAAAAAACAACGGGGCAAACGGCTTTACGCCGTCAGCCGCACTGTACCATCCGTCCGGAAAAACTTCTCTCAAGGATATAAAAGCGCCGTCCGATGAACTTAAGCGTGGTATCTGGCTTGACGAGCATAAGGAGAAGGGCTTTGCCGTTGAGGGTACTCAGCAGGAGGCGGAACGCCTTTTATACAGCGGTGTGAAGTTTGACAGGGACAAGGAGGTCAGCACCAATTTCTATTCCGCTGTGACTATAGCGGGCGATAAGCTGAAAAAGCTCGAAAGCAGGATAGAAAAGGTTGTAAAAGAAAACACCGAACAGGTAAAAAGCGGTATTGTCGATGCAAGACCGCTTGTCGATGACGGAAAGGCATTATCCTGCGAATACTGCGATTTCAAGGATATATGCGGAATGAAACAGAGTTCGTGCGTTGATGTCGGGTCCGCAGAAGCTGTTGGATTCGGTGAAGATATAGTTGTTGCAAAGGCGAAGAAAGGCAAGGGTGACAAGTGATGAAATATACCGACGCTCAGATAAAGGCGATAAATCAGGGCAGAAACCCGGCAATAGTATCGGCAGGCGCAGGAAGCGGCAAGACCGCCGTTCTGACTCAGCGTGTCGTAAGGCTGATATGCGACAAAAACGAAAATATAGATCCCTCGAAAATTGTCGTGGTAACATTCACCGAAAAAGCCGCAAACGAACTCAAGGCAAGACTTGACGCACTTATGAGGCAGAGAATAAGCGAGGCTGTAAGCTCCGCCGATGTGAGATTTCTGCGTAACCAGAGAATGAAACTCAGAAAAGCCCGTATCTCTACCATAAGCTCGTTCTGCTTTTCGCTGCTCAGGGAAAATATAGACCTTGTTACAGACATTTCGGCAGGCTTTTCGCTGATAGACGAAACCAGAAGCACGGCGCTGAAAGAAGATATACTGTCGGATGTGCTTGAGGACTTTTACGCAAACGGCGACAAAGCCGACAGGGACGTGATTGTCGAAAACTATGTAGCAAAGGACGACCGCCGTCTGCGTGATATTATACTTACTGTTCACGAAAAGGCAATCAACCATACCGAGCCGGAAAAGTGGCTCGACCGCTCGGACGACCCTCAGATAATGCAGGACATAAAGAAAAAGCTGATCGGCCTTGCAGGAATGTATGCGGAGCGTTTTAAGAGCGAAGCGGACAGCCTTGACAGCGCAATAGCGGAATATGACGGCGGAACAAAGGATAACGACAGTGCAATAGCGAAGCACAGCGATTATGCACAGGGTATAAAGGACAGCTACGGCAAGGCGGTGACGGCTCTTGTCAAAAACGGTTTCAGTATAGACACTACCGTAAAGGACTATATCGCTTCTTTCCCGAAGGAACGTGCGCCGCAGGACAGAAGTGCGGAAAAGCAGGTAAAAGCCCACAGGGAAGCCGTAAAGAGTATATTTGAGAAATATTTTATAAAGACCTGCGACAAGATAACCTCATTTGGAAGCGATATGGCGAAAAGCCTGCCTGCCGTAACTGCGCTTAAAAATCTTGTGCTGTGCTTTGACAAGGCATACAGCGCCGAAAAGCAGAGGCGTAACTGCGCCGACTTTTCCGATGCGGAAAGAGGAGTATATCGTATGCTCTGCGAAAACGGCGAAAAGGTCCGTGAAAGAGCGGACTTCAGCCTTATCATTGTTGACGAGTTCCAGGACAGCAACAAATTGCAGTACGAAATATTCAAAATGCTGACCGAAAACAAGCAGGGGCTGTATTTTGTCGGAGATATAAAGCAGTCGATATACGGCTTCAGAGGGGCACAGCCTTCTGTATTCTCGGCTATCTGCAAATCGGACGATTTCGACAAGCTGCCGCTGAACGAAAATTTCCGCAGTAACAGGTGCGTTATCGACGGAATAAACACGCTGTTTGACAGAATGATGACAGAGGAGAACGGCGGTGTTGATTATGCGGAAAACGGCAGACTTATCTGCGGACTTGAAAAGGACAGCGACAGCCCGATTTCCGATGAGGACAAGACGGAGGTCTGCATTGTTTCGGAGAAAGACAGAAAGAACGCTGTCGTTACCGAGGCGGCATATATTGCGGCAAGAATAAATCAGATGATAGCACAGGGCTATAAGGTCGGCAGTGACAAGCGACCCTGTACCGAGGACGATTTTGCAATCATCATGCGTTCACCTAAAAACCGCATTGCCGACTATGTCAATGTTCTCACCGCCAACGGACTGAATGTAACGTATAATCAGAGGGCGGTTCTGCTTGACCGACCTGAAATAAGACTTATGCTGTCGCTTCTTAAGGTCATAAACGATCCGTATAACGACACCGAACTTGCAAAGGTGCTTATGTCGCCGCTTTATTGCTTTACAGCCGATGATATGGCACGGCTCAGGACAGGAACATTCGGCTTTGACATAAGCAAAATCAGGGCGGAGTGTGCCGATGAACTTGAAAAATATTGTCTTGGTACAAAGGAAATTGTCGGAATGAAGAGAAAACCTCTTTACAGCTGTGTTATGCAGGCGGTGAGAGGTTACGATACATCGGAATACGAAAAACTCCACGAACTTACAAAGGATATAAAGCCCGATGCTAAATGTGCCGGATTTGTAAACGACCTTGACAGCTTCAGAAATGCCGCAACCGCTTCTTCACCTCAGGAACTTATCCGCAATATATATGACCGTATTTCAGCCGATGAACTGCTCAGTGTCGGTGACGATCCGGCAACACGTCAGGCAAACCTTGAACTGCTCGTTTCATACGCCCGTGAGTATTCGGACTATAAGGACGGCGGAACGCTCGGCGATCTTATATTCAATCTCGAAAATATGAGCAGTCTTACTGCGGCACAGACGGCAGGCGGACACGGAGTAAAGATAATGTCAACGCATATGTCAAAGGGACTTCAGTTCCCCGTTGTATTTGTCGCAAACTGTGCATCGTCATTCAACACTGACGATTATATGGGCGATGTTGTGATAAGCGAGGAATATGCGGTAGCGTCAAAGAGCGTTGATATTTCCACCATGAGCAAAATCCAGTCGCCTGCATATCATGCGGCGGCGCAGGAGGTAAAAAAACAGCTTGAGAGCGAGGAAATGCGACTGCTGTACGTTGCGGCGACCAGAGCCGAAAACAAGCTGATATTCACCGCCAATATTTCAAAGGCGTGTGATGAATATATGTCTGTGCTTGACGTAAACAGGGCAGGAAAAAAGATCGGGAAGTGTAACGGAAGCAGTTATCTTTCGTGGCTTATCGAGGCGCTGTCAGCCGAGTGCGATAAGGTAAACGATATGCAAAGCGGTATAATCGACTACGGCGATGTAAGATATATCTTTTATCCGCTTGCATACGAAGGCGATGAACACAGCCTCACAATTCCTGCACTTAATACGGGGGCGGAAAATGCCGATGAATATACAGATGATAAAAATAACGACCGCACCGGCATTGCCGTTGACGAACAGTTCAGAAGCGAGCTTGAGGAAAAGCTCAATGCGGCATACACCTATGAGCCGCTGACGAAAATTTCCGCAAAATTTACAGCTACCGAACTTGCGGCTAATCTCAGAGAAAAAAACGGCGAGGAAAACTACGGCCTGTTTATAGGAAAGCCTTCATTCCTAACCGAAAACAATACTGGCAAACTCAGCGGAAAGCGCCGTGGCGACGCATATCATAAGCTGATGGAGCATATACCTTTTGAGAAAATACTAAGCGAATACGAAATCAGTGACTATATCAAAAACAGTACCGCAGGTTTTCTTGACAAGGCGGAGCAAAACAGCATAGACGCAGGAGATATAGCGGGATTCTACGGAAATGACGTTGCGAAGCGTATCGTGCAGGCAAGTAAGAACGGAAAGCTGTACAGGGAGTATCCTATTTTCCACAGGCTTGACACGCAGTGCTACGATCCTGCGATATTCGGGGCGGACAGCCGTGAAATGCTTGAGGGCGCAGAGCCTTATGTACAGGGTATAGCCGATATGTTCTTTATTGAAGATGACGGTATAGTGCTGGTCGATTACAAGACTGACAAAACGGACGATGAGCAGAAATACAAGGACGATTATAAGTTACAGCTTGATATATATAAAGAGGCACTGGAGAAGGAATTTTCCGTGCCGGTAAAGCAGATGATAATATACTCGTTTACGCTCGGACGTTTCATTGATCTTGAAAAACCGGAGGAAAACAAATAATGCAGTTCAACAAAACGCCTGCTACCATAAAACAGCAGATTGAGATACTGAGGCAGAGAGGCTGTATAATAGATGATGAGGAGTATGCAAGAAAGTGCCTTACAAATATCAACTATTACCGGCTTGCCTATTACTTTGCGCCGTTTCTGGAGCGAAAGGGCAAGTACAGGGACGGTACGACCTTTGAGCAGATAATGAAGGTCTATGATTTTGACAGGGTACTGCGCCGTATGCTGATGACCTATCTTGAGGAAATCGAGATCTCAATGAGGGCGATAATCTCAAATTATCACGCTATGAAGTACGGGGCACTGGGCTATCTCAATGCTTCGGGATTTGATCCGCATCATAACCATCAGGCGTTTTTGTCGAAGATAGAGCGGCTTATCGAGGCAAACGAGAACGAGGAATTCGTAAAGCACCACAAGAAAAAGTACGGCGGTATAATGCCGGTGTGGGCGGCTGTAGAGCTGTTCAGCTTCGGAACGCTGACATATTTTCTGATAGATATGAAATCGGCGGATAAGAAGGATATGGTTTCACAGCATTTTGATCTTAACTACAGAACGGTAGAGGACAGAATGCTGTGTCTGTCGGATCTCAGAAACGTGTGCGCTCATTATACGAGATTATATGAGAATCCGTTTCCTAATGCGCCGAAAAGCTCGGATGGGCTTGGCTTTGAGCCTGACAATACGCTTAAATCCTATATGGCGGTGGCAAGGTCGCTCTATCCCGATAAATACAAGTGGGAAAATGAGTTTATACCTGCTGTTGCCAATCTTATTGACGAGTACGGGATGATAGATTATATGAGCGGATACGGGTTTAAAAAGAAAACAACGTAATGATAAAAAAGCGGAGCGTGGTTTCACGTTCCGCTTTTTGCAGAAATGTCTTTTATTTGATGTGCTGTGCTTCTGCTATATTGTTCAGTTCTGACTATGATAGCAAGCTACCGATAGTTCTTTTTGTCGGGCAGCACTTCTCGGGTTCGCTATTCGAGTGGGTACACCTGTCAATATGAACGAGGGAAAGAACCAAAGAGACTAGGACTAGGGGCTTGGCAGCCCCTCTCCCTATCTCTTAGGTTCTCTCCCTCGTGCTCCCTCTTTCCTTACTCACACCCACACCCTGCCAGGGTGTTGGTTGAACTCGAATAACCACCTGAACATTGTATATCCTGTTAATTCAGGGACGCTTAACGCTACACGTCCGCAGGTTAGTACATATATCTTAGGTTAGTGGCGTTTTTTGAAGGGTCAATGTCAGTGCAGTTGCTTTGATAAGGTCACGAAAATATTAACTCCTTGTCGGTACGGGAAGCGTTTTCGGTGGTGTTGGCGATATATTTCGCTGTACAGCTTTAATAATCTGGTTTTAGATAGATAAAGCGGAGCGTGGGTTTCACGCTCCGCTTTTGTCGTTATATTTATATATCCAGTGTCTTGAGATATGCTCTGAAATCCTCGCCTATCTCGGGGTGATTCAGTGCGACCTCAACACAGGCCTTCATTATGCCGAGCTTGTTGCCCATATCATAACGTGTGCCGGTGAAGTCAACGCCTACCATACCCTCGCTCTTTGCAAGCTGTTTCATAGCGTCGGTAAGCTGATATTCGCCGCCTGCGCCTGTCGGGAGGGTTGCGAGAATATCGAATATCTTAGCAGGAAGAACGCATCTGCCGAGTATGGCGAAGTTTGAGATTACTTCCTCGGGCTTGGGCTTTTCAATCATATCCGAAATGCTGTAGAGGTTGTCTTCAAGCGGCTTTACGTCAAGCGTGCAATATTTCAGCACAAGCTCAAACGGAACTTCCTTCATACTTACGACAGCCTTGCCATACTTCTCGTACGCTCTGCAGCACTGTGCCGTGCAGGGATCGTCACCGATTATAACATCGTCGCCGTAGATAACTACAAAGGGATCGTTTCCGACAAACTGCTTTGCATACATAACAGCGCCGCCTGTGCCGTTCTGCATCTGCTGACGGACGTATGTGATGTTCTTGCCCATTTCGGCAATGTCGCATACTACCTTGTAGAATTCTGTCTTTCCGCCTGCAAGGAGCTGAGCCTCAAGATCGGGCTTGCGGTCGAAGTGATCCTCGACCTCCTGCTTGCCTCTCGACAGAACTATCAGTATCTCGGTTATGCCTGAGTTTATGACTTCCTCAACGATATACTGTATAGCGGGCTTGTCGACAATATTCAGCATTTCCTTCGGAATAGCCTTACTTGCAGGGAGAACTCGTGTTCCGAAGCCTGCGGCGAGTATTACTGCCTTTTTAACTTTTTCCATTATTGGTACCTGTCCTTGTTCTGATGTATTCCCTACCGTTTTTTTCTTCATATCCACATATAATATAATTTGCAGACGCAATGGGAATTACGCCTGCAATTATTATTTTAAGCGTCAACGCTTATATTCTGTTTTGTAAAATTACTTGATAAGTGCTTCGTAAGCCTTGAGCAGCTTTGTAAAGCAACCGATAGCGTAGAAGTCACCGCTTATAGCCTTTGCAACGAAATCGTACTTGCCGTTTACAACAGCAACAACGTCAGCGATAGGCATATCTATATGTACATCGTTGTCGATGTAGCCCCAGGGCTCTACTGTTACCTTACCGTCATCAATAAGAATATAAATGTAGAATTCCTTCTCGCCGTAAGCCTTGATCTCTATAGCGATCTTTTCGTTTACCTTTGAAACGTCCTTCTTTGCGAACTTTTCTCTTACCATATCTGCAAGAGCAAACTTGTCGGGTTCTGCGGGAGCAGCCTTCTTAGCTTCTTTCTTAGCGGGCTTAGCGGGAGCAGCCTTCTTAGCGGCAGGCTTCTTAGCAGCGGGAGCGGCCTTCTTAGCGGCGGGCTTCTTTGCAGGTGCCTTTTCAGCGACCTTTTCAGCAGCCTTTTCAACTGCCTTTTCAGCGACCTTTTCTACTGTCTTTTCAGCAACCTTTTCAACTGCCTTTACAGCCTTTACGGCATCTGCTTTTACCTCAGCGGCAGCCTTTACAGCTTCAGTCTTTACAGCTTCAGCTACGGGAGTCTTAGTTCCTGTCGTATTTGTCTTCTTAGTAGCCATTTCACTTAGATCCTTTCTGTATTTGCTGCCTGTCGGCAACAAGTGTACGGGGATTGTTCCCCTCTATTGCATATAATACCATATACATTTGGAAAAAACAAGGGCTTTTATTGTCTTTTCGCTTTTCTTCACAAAAAACAGTGCAAAATCATACAATATGATAGCAAAAATGTAACGGATAACAGCGTAATATGCGTTTTAAGGTGATTTATCGGTGTTTTCTAAAGGTTATACACGATATTCATAAAGCATACATACGTCATACGGCGCAGATATAAATTCCTGAGAAAGCGTGGTAAACGAATATGAAACTTATTATACTCGGCGGAGATGTCCGCTTACGTTACACAGCCGACAGGCTGAGCAGAAAGTACGAGTTGTATACCTATGGGCAAAGCGATCGTGATATGCTTCCCGACGGGAAGTGCGATGCCGCCGTGCTGGGTATCCCTGCAAGCCGTGACGGCATAAACATAAACGCTCCGCTATGCGATGAGCCGATACCGCTTTCACTGCTGACGGCATTACTAAAGCCGCATGGCATAGTTATCGGCGGTATGATAACTCCTGCGGTGAAAAATTTCTGTGCAAAAAACGAGTTTTTCTGCGAGGATCATTATGCCGATGAGGCGGTGATGCTGAGAAATGCGGTGCCGTCGGCTGAGGGTGCGCTCGCTGTCGGGATAAACGCAACGCCTATACAGATGCTCGGACAGAAGGTGCTTATACTGGGTTTTGGCAGAATCGCCTCACAGCTTGCGCTGTATCTTACGGCGATGGGCTGTGAGGTTACAGTGGCGGCAAGAAGCCGTGAAAAACGTGCAAAAGCCAGAATGTCGGGCTGTCACGCTGTCGGCTTTGACGCACTGTGTAACACTCTGCCTGAGGTAACGCTGATATATAATACAGTGCCGTGCGCCGTGATAGGTGAAAGCGAGCTTTCGGCATTTGACAGCGGGGCTGTTTACATCGAGCTTGCGTCAGAGTGGGGCATTGATAAGACGGCGATGAAAAACTATGACGGCAAGGCAAGGATAATAAGGGCAGGCGGTCTGCCGTCACGGACAGCGCCTGTGAGTGCAGGAGAGATAATAGCCGACTGCGTGGAGGAAATACTCGAAACTTATATTGACAAGAAGAACAACTGCGATAAAGAAAGGGGCGGTAACCGTGAGCCGTGAGCTTGACAGTTTACTTTGCGGAGTAAAAGTCGGATTCTGTATGACGGGTTCGTTCTGCACATTCTCTAAGGCATTTTCGGCGATGGAGGCATTGCGTGACGCAGGCTGTGATATTCTTCCGGTAATGTCGCTTAGTGCAGGAACTGTCGATACACGTTTCGGCACTGCGCAGGAGCATATAAAAAGGGCGGAGAATATCTGCGGAAAGCGTGTCATAATGTCCGTTGCGGATGCAGAGCCGATAGGGCCTAAAAGGCTGACGGATATAATGATTGTCGCTCCGTGTACAGGAAACACGATGGCGAAGCTCGCAAGAAGTATAACCGATACTCCTGTCACTATGGCGGTAAAAAGCCACCTCAGAGGAGCAAGACCTGTGCTTATAGCCTGTGCGACAAATGATGCGCTTGCAGGGTCGCTTAAGAATATCGGATTTCTTATGAACTGCAGGAACTATTACTTCGTTCCGCTCGGACAGGACGATCCGCTGAAGAAGCCTTGCTCACTGGTGGCGGATTTTTCGCTGATACCGCAGGCGGCAGGTGCGGCACTGGAGAATAAACAGCTTCAGCCTGTGCTTATATAGCGGTTGACATGTTTCTTTTCTTGTCGTATAATTGTTTTAATAAAAGCGGAGGTTTACAAATGAGAAGAAAAGACCGTGAAATAACCGACAAGAATGAGATAATGGATATTATCGACCGTTCAAAAGTGATACGCATTGCTTTTACGAGCGAGGAGTATCCTTATGTACTGCCGTTCAACTTCGGATATGAAGAAAAGGACGGCAGAATGTACTTTTATATACACACTGCCACCGAAGGCAAAAAGAACCGACTTTTAGACGAGAACAACAAAGTCGCTTTTGAACTTGACAACTGCCGTGATTATGTCGAAGGCAGTATAACAAGTCTTTATGAAAGCGTTGCAGGCTGTGGTGTAATGACGGAAATAACCGATATGTCCGAAAAGCTGTCCGCACTCGGCTTGATACTTAAGCAGTACGGAGAGAAAACCTATAAGCCCGACAGCTCATGCGCATCAAGGACTAGGGTATACCGCCTTGAAGTAAAAGAGGTCAGCGGAAAGGCAAACAGGGGCAAATGAGCAACATAACCTTTGATATGCCTATAGACCGCACTGTAACGGTGATAACGGACGGCAGGAATATAACGAATATCGTTTTCGATATGAATATACCCGACCGCCCCGACCCGATATGCGAAAAGGCTAAGGAACAGTTTCTTGCGTATTTTGACGGAGGGCTGAAGAAATTCTCCTTGCCGTATGACATAAGTGGCATAGGCACGCCGTTTTTCAGGAGCATACTCACCGCCGTGCAGAAAATACCCTACGGTGAGCGTGTAACATATATGCAGGCGGCTGAAATGGCAGGGAGCAAGGCTGTCCGTGCGTGCGGTTCGGCACTGAAAAGAAATCCGCTCCCGATACTGATACCGTGTCACAGGATAGTCCCTGCAAGCGGCGGCATAGGCTGTTATATGGGTACGCAGGGTATAGATATTAAGAGGTTTTTACTTGAAACAGAGGAGAAGTATAAATGATCGAGCGTGAAAAACTGCTTGTCGAGCTTGAAAGCCTTTCGGAAGAAAAGTTCCGTATATTCAACGAAAAAATAGTGCATACGAGCAAATACAGAGTGATAGGTGTGCGTATGCCCGACCTTAAGGCAATAGCAAAAAAGCACAGGGCGGATTACAAAGAAATTTTTGAAATGCCGTATGACAGCTTTGAGGAAATAATCATAAAGGGTGCGGCTGTCGGTTTCGCTGACGCTCCGCTGTGCGAAAAAGAGCCGTATATTATACGCTATGCCGAGATGATAGACAATTGGGCCGAGTGCGATTGCTTCTGCTCCTGCATCAAGGTGAAAAAGAGTGAAGCGGACGATCTGCTCCGTCTTGCTGAAGGGCTGATGTACAGGAAAGAAGAATTCGTTTCCCGTGTCGGAACAGTTCTTATGTTCTCAAAATTTTCCGATGAGCCGACCGTAAGAAAAGCTCTCGCAATATATGACAGGCTTCCGAGCGGAGAATATTATCGGGATATGGCGGTAGCGTGGGGTATATCGGTGTACTGTGTAAAGTATCCTCAGCTTATTGCAGAATATCTTGAACACAGCCCGATAAGCGTTGCTGTCAAGCTGGCGGCGGCGCAGAAGATAAGGGACAGCAGAAGGATAAGCGATGAAGTAAAGCGCAGAGTGACCGATACGGTAAACCTTCAGAGATAAATAACTCCCCGTGCAGTTATGCGAAAGCGTAAAAATGCAACGGGGAGTTTTGCTGTACGGATATAACACGGCATAGCGCAGGGCTGTATCTTCCTGTGAATTTTTGTTGTAAAGCTGCCGGTTTTATGCTATTATTAATATGGGTTAAAATATGGGAGGATGTGTTTTTATGAGGCTTGCGGTAGTTGACAATGATGCGTCTGAAGCAGAAAAGCTGACAGACGGCATACGCAAAAGTGCAGAGGATATAGACATATACCGCTATAAAAGCGGCGATGAGTTTATCGGTGTATGGGAAAAGGACAAGTTCGACATAGTGATACTTGATATACCGGTCGGAGATAAAAACGGTATGGATATTGCAAGGGCCGTAAGGCAAAGCGACAAGGATGTGCGTATCGTGCTTGCTTCGCACAGCAGTGAATTCGCCTGTGAAAGCTATGAGGTGGACGCAAGCTATTATCTTCGCAAGCCCTACTGCGAGGAGCAGATAAATATTATGCTCGAAAGGCTGGAGCTTGACCGTTACCGCAGCAGGCTTATCACATTGCCGCAGGGTGAGGAGATTAAGCTCAGCAATATTCTTTATGCAAAAAACTGCGGTCAGACGGTCAGGTTTCATCTTAAGGGTAATGCTGTCAGGGAGGCTCAGATAGGGTTTGATAAAGTGAACGGGCTTCTTGGCGGAAAGTTCGGGTTCTGCTGTCTTTCGGATAATATAACGGTCAATTTTGCAGGGGTCGCTTCCTGTAAGGATGATATTATAGCGTTTACGGACAAAACAACGCTTGCCGTGCCTAAACGCAGAGCAAAGGAAATCTCTGCGGCATATACGGCGTACTGCTTTGAAAAGCTGAGGAAGGACGGTAGCGGTTTATGATCCCTTTATACAGAATTATCGAGATATGCGTTTATTCGCTGCTGAATTTCCTGCCGTTTATGGCACTTGCACTTTATCCTTTCCGTTCAAGGCTTCGCTTTTCTGTGAAAATCACGGTCTGCATTATTGTTGTTATATCGTTTATCCAGATGGGGCTTGGGCTGTGGGCGGCCTTCTTTTCGGGAGGAAAGGCGGCGCTTGCGAGTGTGGTAAGCACTGCGGTGTATGTGGTTTTCTATTTTATTGCGGTTAAAGTAAATTTCGGCAAGGCACTGTTCACCTTGCTTATGATCTCAAACACGGCGAATTTTGTTGTGGCGGCATCAAAGTGCATAGAAGGAAAGATTTTTCCTGAGCTTGCAGTACAGTCGTACCGCTGGTCGTTCTCACTTATAATGCTGGTTGTGCTGGCTGTGGTGTGGATACCGCTTTTTATCTACACAAAAAAGGTGTATACTCCCGCAGTTGAAAAAGAGCCTGCAGGTATCGAGTGGCGGTATCTGTGGCTGATACCTGCGACCTTCTATCTGATATGGTACTATATGCTCTATAACAACAACGGCAAGTCCAGCCTTGAAACTGCGCTTGACGCAGGCAACGCTGTGTTCCTGCTGTTTATAAACGTGGGAGCCGGAATAGTGTATTATGTTATAGCGATGCTGATAAACGAGCAGGAAAAGAACATAAGGCTCAGCGACAACAACCACCGCCTTGCGATGCAGAACCTGCAGTACGAAAATCTGCAGGAGAAGATAGCGGACGCAAGACGAGCAAAGCATGATGTGCGTCACCATATCTTGCTTATGCAGGAATACGTCAGAAACAAGCAATACGGGGAGCTTGAAAAATATCTTAACAGCTACCAGCAGAGCCTGCCCGATGATACGCTTATCAGCTTCTGTGAGAACAAGACGGTGAATGCCGTAATGCTGTATTTTGCGCAGGTGGCGAAAAACGAGGATATTGATTATGATGTAAAGGCGGTCATCCCCGAAAATATCTCTGTTGACGAAACGGATCTGTCGGTGCTGTTCGGCAACCTTATCGAAAATGCAACGGATGCCTGCAGGGAGGAAAGCGGCGATAACAGAAGAATAGTAATAAGGGCAATGACGGACGAATATACTCTTTGCCTCGGTATAGACAATACTTTTACGGGTACGCTTAAAAAAGACCTGAGCGGAGTGCTGTTTTCATCGAAGCACAAGGGCTTCGGCGTAGGTGTGGAATCGGTAAAGAGCATTGTGGAAAAGTACGGCGGTACATATTGCGCAGAGGTAAAGGACGAGATGTTCATGTCATCGGTACTGCTTAATCTGAGGACATAAAAATACGGCTGTGATGAAACGTGAAGTCCATCACAGCCGTTGTTTTATGCTTATTTATCAGCTAAGCTCAATCTCGGCAAGCTCAACGTTGATAGTCTTTGTAGTGTATCTGCCTGTTGCGCCTGCTCTGTAAACCGTAAGCTCAACAGTGTCGCCTATGTTAAGCTCCGCAATGATATTCTGTATATCTGTTACGGAGGTGACCGCTGTGCCGTTTACCTTTGAAATGATATCGCCGACTTTAAGACCACTCTTTGCCACCGGCATATCTTCCGAGATATATGTTACATATACGCCGCCGCTTTCAAGTCCCTGCATATATGCACTGTATTCGCTTATCTCTTCGCCGTTGATGCCAAGACCGGGACGGTTCGTAACATAGCCCTTTGTCATAAGGTCGTTTATTACCGGCTTAGCCTCGTTTATTGTAATGGCGAAGCCGATGTTATCTATAGACGCTGATGTGTTTGATACCAACTTGTAGTCGATTATACCGATAACGTTGCCGTACATATCGAAAAGTCCGCCGCCGCTGTTACCGCTGTTGATAGCCGCATCTATCTGTATTGTGCTTGTGCCGTATGCGCTGTTTGAAGCGGAGGCTCTGCCAAGACCGGATACGATACCCTTAGTAAGAGAGTTGAGTAACTGCTTGGGGTTGCCGAGTACGCATACATCCTGACCTACTCTTACAGTGTCCGAGTCACCGAGCGTTGCATATTCAAACGGATCATCACGGCTGATCTTCAGCACTGCAAGGTCTGAATAGGTATCACTGCCGACTACTGTAGCCTCATATTCCTTTGTGGTATCGGGGTTCTTGTAATCGGGAGCGACTACTGTCATTTTATCCGCACCCTCTACAACGTGTGCATTTGTGATGACATAGCCGTCAGAAGTAAATACAACGCCACTGCCGCTGCCGTATTTTACAGGCTCGGCATAGCCTGTCTGACGCTGATAGTTATATACCAGCACAACAGTGTTCTTTACCTTTTCGTAAAGCTCCTCGGCATTCAGAAGAGTGCTGTTTGAGCTGTCGTTTATCTTGCTTTCGTCAAGGGGAGCGGCTGTCGCCGTGTTTGAGGTGTTGAGTGTTGTTGACGGTGCGGCGATTGTGCTTTCTGAGCCGCTGTCGGCCGATTCTCCCTGAGATGTACCGTCAGACGAGCTTGCAAAGGGAATGGTGGCATTTATACTGTTGCCGAGTACCGTTCCTGCAAATCCTGCGCCGCCGCCGACTACCAGAGCCGCCGCTATGATACCTGCGACCAGTGCGCCCTTGCCGTTCTTCTTAGGCGGCTTGTTTGCACCGGGGGCAACGTGTATGTTGTTTGCACCCATATTGTTTGCGCCGTTTGCGTAGTTGTAATATGAGTTGTACGCATTCTGCTGTGCGTCATAGGAGCTTGTGTAGGAAGAGCCTGCGTTATAACCGTTTGCATTTGCAGATGTGTCTGTCTGCGAATTGCCGGCGGTCGAGAAGCTGTTCTGTACCTGCTCGTTTTCGCTGTTCATGTTGTTCATATCATTGCGTTCAAATCCGTCTGTCATATCTATCGTCCTTTCACGCCCGTAGGCTTTATTGTTTTTTGACTATGGCTAAAGTATACTGTTCATATGTGAAAAAGTTGTGATACAGCCTTGAAGTTTGACAGATAATTGCTTTAATTGTATTTTTATTTCAAGTGAAAAAATGCACAGTTATATGGACAAAGTGTTTAAAGTGTGATAGAATAGCATCGGAATGCAAATTGTATTGCTTATAAAAAGGGGGAGCATATATGTTTTTCTTCAAAAAGAAAACCGCCGGCAATGACACCGCAGACACGCCGCTTAAAAGAAAAGCGAAAGCTATGCCTATGACAAAGAAGGTGCAGTTCTGCTACATAAAGCCCGATGAGCTGAATATGCTTTTAAACGGCGATATAAGCTCGGTGCTGACGCTTGAACCTGTGAATTATTATGCGGAGAAAAACCGCTACTGGCTGTGCGTTTTTTATTACACGGAGGACTACAGCGAGATAATTATGCGTTTTGAACTTTATGAAAACGACAGAAAGACAACGGCTACCGATTATTATGAGATAAATAAGGAGTTGTATTCAAGGATACTGCTTAAGTTCGGGCAGAGGGTTGAATTTTGAAAATTGTATTAAATAATAGGAGAGATATATGCAGACAAATGACAGACTTATAACTGAGTTGATGACGGCAATAAACAACGGTCGTATACAGTTACCTGACTTTCAAAGAGGTTGGGTATGGGAAGATGGAAGAATAAAAGCGTTGATAGCAAGTATTATAAATAACTATCCTGTTGGTGCGGCAATGTTCTTGGAGTACGGCAATGAAAATGTGCGTTTTAAGTATAGAACAATAGAGGGCGCAGAACAGGCAGGGGATACAGTTCCTGCTGAGCTTATTCTTGATGGACAGCAAAGATTGACATCTATTTATTCTTCCTTGTATTCTAAGAAACCTGTGCATACTCGCACTGATAAGGGTAAAGATATTTACCGCTATTATTATATTGATATACAGAAAGCTATGGACGAATCATGTGACAGACTTGATGCTATTTTTTCGGTTCCGGAAAATAAAATAGTTACATCAGAATTCGGACGCAAGGAAGATATAAATCTTTCAAAACAAGAGTATGAGTTTGAAAATAAAGTTTTTCCTCTCAACAGAATACTTGATTATGCTTCTGCACAGGAATGGCAAAATAAATATTACGCATATTACAGCTATAATCAAGATATCACCAAACAATTTTCTGAGTTTTACACAAAAATAGCTATGCCGACCTTCCAATACAAAATCCCTGTTATTTTGCTAAGCAAGGAAACACCCAAAGAGGCAGTGTGTCAGGTCTTTGAGAATGTGAATACAGGCGGAGTTTCACTCACGGTGTTTGAACTGGTGACCGCCATTTTTGCAATGGATGATTTTGAACTCAGAAAAGATTGGGAAGCACGAAAAGAAAAGTACTTTTCGGGAGATTTATTATCAGTAATTACATCTACAGATTTTCTTGTAGCGTGTACACTGCTATCCTCGTACAAAAAAGGTGGCACTGTCAGTTGTAAAAAGAAAGATGTGCTGGAACTTAAATTAGAAGAATACACCGGATATGCTGATGCACTTACGAGAGGGTTTATTGAAGCGGAAAAGCTACTTGAAGAAGAACGTATTTTTTCTAGCAAGGACTTGCCATATTCAACACAACTTATTCCGCTTGCTGTTATTTGTACTTTACTTGAAGACAATAACAGAATCAAGATAGCAAACAATAAAAACAAAATAAAGCAATGGTATTGGTGCGGTGTTTTTGGTGAGCTTTATGGCGGAGCGAATGAAACAAGGTTTGTTTATGATGTTGTTGGTGTAATGAACTGGATTGAAAAAGATGGTGAGTTGCCACGCACTGTTAAAGAATCATATTTTAATCCGACTAGATTGCTGACATTACAATCAAGGCTTTCAGCGGCTTATAAAGGTGTTATGGCTTTAATACTTAAAAATCATTGCAAGGATTTCATAAGCGGTAGTGAGATGGACTTTGCAGTTTATAAATCTGAAAATCCTGACATACATCACATTTTTCCAAAAGATTATTGTGAGAAGCAATGTTATTCAAAAGAAAAATGGAATTCAGTAATCAACAAAACGCCTATAACATATTCGACTAACCGTGAAATCGGCGGAGTTGCTCCTAGCAAATATCTTGCCAGAATTGAAACGAAAGGACAGGTTGAATCGGAAGAGTTGAACACATATCTGCAATCGCATTGGATTGATGTTGAGAGTTGCAGAAATGACGATTTTAATTCTCATATAGTTCACAGAGCGAAGATGCTGTTAAACGCAATTGAAAATGCTACAGGCAAGAGTATTTCAGGAAAAGACAGCGACGAAGTAGTAAAATTATTCGGCGTGGAATTGAATTAAAAAATGACGTGTTCGGTAACTAAAAATCCGAACACGTTTTAATATTGGCTCTTTGTCAATAGTTGGGGTTCGAAAACGACAGAAAGACAACGGCTACCGATTATTATGAGATAAATAAGGAGCTGTATTCAAGGATATTGCTTAAGTTTGGGCAGAGAGTATAGGTAACGGGTGCGTATTATAATAATCCGCACCCGCTTTTATATTATCAGAGATTGCTTGTGAAAAGCCCTGTAACGCTTTGTACGCCGAGCGAAACGGCGGTGATGGATACCCAACAGCACAGCCCGAGAAGTATCGGCTTTCCGCCGTTGCGTATCAGCTTTACTATATTTGTGTTAAGTCCGATAGCACCCATAGCCATTGCTATAAAGAATTTAGCCAGCCATTTTGCAAACGGCACAAACTGCGATGAGTAGAACAGCGTGACGCTGTTTTCGGGCAGTAATCCGCAGACCGTTGTTATAAGTGACGCACCGACAAAGAAAAGGATAAACCACGGGAATATCTTCTTAATCGAGAAATCAGCTTTACTGCCGCCGCTTTTTTTGGCTTTTGCTGTGCGGTAGAGTGCAAGCACGAGCGTTATCGGGATAATGGCAAGCGTTCTTGTCAGCTTTACCGTTACGGCGGCTGAAAGTATACCGCTGTATCCGTAAATTCCCTCCGCTGTCGATGCCGCCGCAGTGACCGATGAGGTGTCGTTGACCGCAGTTCCGGCAAATACCGCAAACCCCTCCGTGCCAAGTCCTATAGCGTGTCCGAGCGTTGGAAATATGAGTGCGGCAAGCACATTGAACAGGAATATTACCGATATTGAACGAGCAACGTCTTCATCATCCGCATCTATAACGGGCGCTGTAGCTGCAATAGCCGAGCCGCCGCAGATAGACGAGCCTACGCCTATAAGGCAGGCGGTCTTAGGGTCCACCTTCATTAGCTTCATCATTATAAACGCAACTATCAGCGATATTGAGATAGTGCCGACTATAACGGGCAGGCTCTTTGCACCGACCTGTGCTATAGTGCTTAAATTCAGCGAAAAGCCGAGAATTACCACTGCCCACTGCAGAATCTTTTTTGACGTGAACTTTATTCCGCCCGACAGCGATGTAAGGCTTGCAAGCTTCGGAAATACAAGCGTCAGTATCATACCGAGGAGTATCGCTATTACAGGCGCTCCGATAAGCTCAAAGGAAAATCCGCCTATGCTTATCCCGCCTGTCAGCGTTGCCGCAGCGGCAATGACGGCACATACGGCTGTTCCCGGCATTATTGATTTCAGTTTTTTCATTTTCTCTCCGTTTTTTTGCATAAAATGAGCCACCGTCACCGGTGGCTCAATATTTTCTTTATTGACGATTATTCAGCGTCTTCAGCTTCTTCTTCCTCGTCCTCAGGCATTTCTTCCTTGAGTGCACGGATAGAAAGGCTTACTCTGTTCTGTTCCTCGTTGATTTCGATGATCTTTGCCTTAACTTCATCGCCGATGGAAAGAACCTGAGCAACATTGTTGATACGCTCTGTAGAGATCTGGCTGATGTGGATAAGACCGTCAACGCCGGGGATGATCTGTGCGAATGCGCCGAAGGGTGTGATGCTTACAATAGTAACGTCAACAACATCGCCTTCGTGATATTCAGCAACGAACTTGTTCCAGGGGTTGTCCTCTTCCTTCTTGCAGCCGAGTGATACTCTCTTCTTCTCGGGGTCGAAGCTCTTTACATATACATCAAGCTTGTCGCCGATCTTAACGATCTCTCTGGGGTGCTTGATTCTGTTCCAGGTAAGCTCGCTTGAGTGAACCATACCGTCAACTCCGCCGAGATCTACGAATACGCCGTAGCTTTCGATAGACTTAACTTCACCTGTGAACTTCTGACCTACTTCAATGTTCTCCCAGAACTTAGCCTTAGCGGCATCGTTTGCTTCCTTCTTAGCCTGACGGATAGAACCAACAACTCTGCCTCTTGCCTCTGTTACTTCGATAACCTTGAAGGGAACTGTCTTCTTGAGAAGTTCTTCAAGCTTGCCGTCCTTGGGAACGCCTGTCTGTGACGCAGGGATGAATACTCTTGTGCCGTTGGAGATAATGATAACGCCGCCCTTAACTACCGATGATACTTCACCTTCGAGCGTTTCATTATTTTCCATAGCGGCTGCGAGCTTTTCTACGCCGAGAACGCTGTCAACCTTCTTCTTGGAAAGTGTAACTGTACCTTCTGCGTCATTTACAGCTGTAACGATGGCTTCGATCTCATCGCCAACCTTGACAACATCTGAGGGAGCTGCATTGGGATCCTGCGAAAGCTCGCTTGCAGGAATGTAGCCCGAGTGCTTTGTGCCTAAGTCTACAACAGCTTCGTTCTTGTTTACAGCTACTACTAAAGCCTTGACCCTGTTCCCTATATATACTTTTTTGAAGGTCTTGTCAACCTCCGCCATGAAGTCGAATCCTTCTTCATTGTTGAGAATTTCGCTCATAATTCTATGAACCTCCTTTATTATATAGGCAGGTGTCGAAGCTCCTGCCGTTATACCGACCGTACCGCCCTGCAAAGGGAGCAGGCTAAGCACTGCGGCTTTATCAATATCACTGCCGTCCTGCGTAAATATTACGGGGCAGTGTTTTTGACTTATCTGTGCCAGCTTTGCGGTGTTGCTGGAATTTTTTCCGCCGACCGTGACCATAAGCGCCGAGCGCCGTGCAAGCTCCTCGGTTTCCTTTTGTCTTTCAGCCGTCGCACTACATATTGTATCAAAAATCGTGATATTTGTATAGTGTTTTTTTGCAACTTGAACGCAAGATTGCCATTTTGACGAATTAAACGTCGTCTGAGCAACCATGATTAGTGCATTTTGACGAGGAAATTTCTGCAATTCTGCCATTTTTTCCAGCTCGTCCGAGTCACGCACCACTGTTACTTCATCCGGATTCCTGCAATGTCCGACTATCCCGATGACCTCCGGGTGATCGGGGTCGCCCGCTATGATAACGGGGCATTCCGACTTTGAAACAATATTGTGTATCTTTGCGACAAACGGGCAGGTAGCGTCAATACAGCTTATGCCCTTGTCGTGTATATAATCCGTGACCGATTTTGCAACGCCGTGAGAGCGTATTATAAGCGTCCTGCCCTGCGGCAGATCGTCAGGTGAATCTATGGGATATACTCCCAGCTTCTGAAGTCTTGCTATCTCACTGCCGTTGTGTATCAGTTCTCCGAGCGTATAGCAGCTGCCGTTTTCTTCTGCGGTTTTTTCTGCAATTTCTACAGCACGCTTAACACCGAAACAGAAGCCTGCGCTCTTTGCCGTTTCAATATTGTAACGGCTCACTTGCTTTCCTCTTCTGCCTGCTTTTCGGGCTTCGGGTTATACTGCTTCGGGAGCGGATCGCCATATTCGCTCATACCGTCCATCAGCATCTTTATATTATCCATAATAAGATTTGAAACACGTCTTAGTTCTGTTCTGTCGTCGCTGTTCAGTGCGATATGCTCGGCAGGAATCATCTCGCCTACCGAGATCCATACTTTTCTGCGGAAGCCTTTTTTTCCGTACTTTATGCACATCGGAAGAACGGGAGCGTTTGTCTTGCCTGCGATAACCGCAATACCCGATTTTGCTCTGCCGATATTGCCGTCCTTAGAACGTGTGCCTTCGGGAAATATTACGAAAGCTCTGTTCTTCTCAAGGTCGGCTATGGCGTGGTCAATGGCACTGCCGTCACCTGCGCCTCTTACAACGGGGAACGCTCCGCACTTGGTAATAAGCCAGGCGAAGAATTTATTTTTCTCGAACAGCTCAATCTTCGCCATAAACGAAAAATGCGCCTTGTTCACAGCCGCTATCAGCGGAGGATCGCCGTAATCCTGATGGTTGCAGGCTATAATATAGCCGCCCTTTATGCCGTTCTTATACGGTCTGTTGTCACCGCCGATTAACTTGATCCTGTATTTTATGTGCATTGAAAGACATACTATCTTCCTGAAAAATTCATACATTATCTGATTTCTGCCTTTTCTTTGATTATTCTGACAAGCAGGTCGCACGAGCCTTCAAAATCAAGCTCTGTCGTATCCGCAAGCACTGCGTCATCGGCTTGCTTCAGCGGTGCAATTTCTCTTGTCATATCGTTGTGGTCACGCTGTTTAAGATCCATAAGCACGCTCTCGTAAGATACAGCCGTACCCTTTGCGATAAGCTCGTCATAACGGCGCTTTGCACGCACCTCGGCATCTGCTGTAAGATATATCTTCACTGTTGCGTTAGGAAGTACGACAGTTCCTATATCCCTGCCGTCCATTATCACGTCACGGCTTTCTGCCATATCACGCTGAAGCTGAAGGAGGAATGCTCTTACAGCCGGGATAGCGGAAACCTTGGAGGCCGCCATGCTTATTTCGGGTAAGCGAATCTCGTCGGAAACGTCATAGCCGTTAAGATATATGTGCTGTGTGCCGTCCTTTATCTTTACGTCAAGAGAAATATGCGAAAGTGCCGCACTTACTCTCACGGGGTCGTCCATATCAACGCCGTTGCGGTCGCAGAAAAGACCTATACAACGGTACATAGCGCCTGTGTCAACGTATATAAAGCCTAAACGCTTTGCACATTCTTTGGCGATGGAGCTTTTGCCCGCTCCTACAGGGCCGTCAATAGCTACTGCAATACTCATATCTTTTCTTCTCCAATTTACATATACACTAATTATAACACGGTTTTTATCCGATTGCAACAGGGAAAATGTGAAAATTAAGCGAAATAAACGGTTTTTAAGCCTGTAAAGCAAAAAAAATTCCCCGAAAAACGAAAATGCTTTTCAGGGAAATATGTCAGTTTGTTTTTGAAAGCTGTTTTTTCTGCGCTCTTTTAAGATACGCAGGAGAAAGCATACGCAGTTGTTTTTTTACGGTGTTTCTCACCTCACGGCAGTCGGAAATATAGCTGCCGCCGTTTCCTTTGCCGGCCATATACTGTCTTGCTATCATTCCGTATAGCGTTATAAGCACCTTTAAGGTCATAACGGAAATCCTTGTGCGACAGCTGTAATAGATGCCGTTTTCCGCAAGATATTCCGACAAGATGAGATATGCCTCAAGATAGCTGTCTACCATTTTTCTTCCTGCAAGACCCGTTATGCTGTCGGGACGGTGGGCATAGCTGTAAAGCACCTTTCGTGTAAAGGCGACATTTTCCGCACAGGCAAACAGGCGGGGTGTTGTAATTACGTCCTCAAAGCACTTTCCGACAGGGTAGGATATATTGTTGTCAGTGAAGAGCGAACGTCTGTACAGCTTGTTCCATGCGTAATTTCTTACCGAAACGTCGGAAATCAGCTTTTCAAACGCCTTTTTTCCGCCGATTACACCGTTACGGTGGGAAAGAAGCACATTTATACTGCGGTCGGATTTTTCAAAGTAATTGCAGTATCTGCACTGTACTATGTCTGCGTTGTTTTTTACGGCGAGCGTATACATTTCGGAAATGTAAAAGGGCGATACAAAGTCGTCGCTGTCAACAAAGGCGATATATTCGCCTTTTGCGTTTGCAAGACCTGTGTTTCTTGCGGCTGAAAGGCCTGCGTTTTGCTGAGTGATTATTCTTATGAAATCATACTCGCTTGCAAACCTGTCCGCTATCGTCATGGAATTATCTTTCGTTCCGTCATTCACAATGATTATTTCGTATTTGTATCCGAACTCCTGACGGACAAGCGAATCAAGACAACGTTCAATGTATTTTTCAACGTTGTATACGGGAACGACAACACTTACGGCGACCGCACGCTCTCGCATATTATCTGTGTTCATATAAACCTCTCCTGAATAGAAAATAGCTGCAGATAGAAAACTCGGACTAAACTCGGACTATAGTATATCGGGGATATAAACAAATTCTACTACGAAAATTATACAACTAAATAAAATAGCAGTCAATCGGAAAAACGTGTAAAAGTTTGTGAAACAAAAAAATACGGCAGTTTAACGAATAATCATATGCTTAAAGGCTGATAATTAAACAAAAAGAACAAACGGAGATGATAGCTTGAAAAGCGTAAGAATATGCGTTGCCGCAATCACGGCAGGCGTGGTGTGCATTGCGGCGATGATAGGGATACTGAGTGCCGCAATATATGCCGAAAACGAGAGCGGCAACAGCTTTATAGGGCTGATGTATCATCAGGTGTTAAAGGATGAAAGCAGAGCCGGAAAATATATAATTACTCCAAATGAGCTGGAGAGCGACCTTGCGTATCTGTCCGAAAACGGTTATGTTTCCGTTCTTCCGTCCCAGCTTGTGAAAATTCGTGAGCAGGGCGGCAGACTGCCGGAAAAAACGGTTGTGATCACGTTTGACGACGGTTATGAAACCGGACTTTATTATGTGCTGCCGCTGCTGAAAAAATACGGAATGAAGGCGGTCATAAATGTTGTGGGCAGTTATACGGACGAATATTCCCGTATCAACGAAGAGGGAAAGCACTTGTCTTATGCTTACCTGACATGGAACGAGATAAAGAAGCTGTCGGACAGCGGTTATGTCGAAATAGGAAATCACACTTACGATATGCACTCGTACAACGGGGAAAGAAACGGCTGTGCGAGAAAAGAAAACGAGAGTGACGAGCAGTACCGCACAGTGCTGTATGAGAATGTGACTAGGCTGTCGGATAAATTACAGCAGGTCACAGGGAAAAGACCGGTCGCTTTTGCGTATCCCTTCGGGTCGCTGAGTGAGGGGAGTGCGGAGATAATCGGCAGTGCGGGCATAAGCGTGTTTATGACCTGCTGTGAACAGCCGTGCAGTATGAACAGAAACGGCAGGATAGTGATAAACCGCTATAACAGAGAAAGCGGAAGGTCGGCACAGCAGATATGTGAGGAATTCAACAACGCATTTTAGCAAACGTACAGAATCAGTCTGTCGATAAACCTCGTAATTATTAAATTGGGGTCGCAGGGGCGAAGCCCCCGTACAGGTCGTCAGCCATTTGTGCCACTGCATCGTGCAGTGGCTTTGTGTGGCTGACTGCAAGCATCCTTGCTTGGTCTGGGGCGGTAGCCCCAGTAATATAGCCCCGGCACGGATGCCGGGCGTGTATGCCGCAAGGCTATGCACGATGCAGAGCCAACAAAGCATACACAGCCCTTCCCACGGGGAAGGGGTTTGGGGTTAGGCAAGGATGCCGAGATAGAACGCCTAAAGGCTTTGCAGGACGCAAAGCCAACAAAGCGTTCTTAAAGGGATAGAGAATTTACTTTGTTTTTAAATAAACTTTTTCTACAAACTGAAAAAACCGGAAACTCGTTTTACGGGCTTCCGGTTTTCTTCGTTTTTTCTGATTACTTAGACTCAGAAACGCTTGTTGAGCTACCAACGCTTGAACCTGATGTTGTGTTGTTGCCGCAAGCTGTTGCCATAGCTGCTACCATAGCTACTACTGCTACTAAAGCTAAAATCTTTTTCATGTCTTTAATCTCCTTACAGTAAGTTTGTATCGATCTATAACACCAAGTCTTTCGCTTGGCTGAAATGAATTATACATAAATTTTACGTTACGGTCAAGTGGGTTTTACCTTAATTTGTTTAATCGGCTTAATTTTCGTTCAGAATGACAAAAAAGAATGTAATCGTTTAAATGAAACTGGACATTTTTTTCGTTATGGTGTATAATATGTGAACAAAGCACACGCACAGGTCCGAATTTGTTACACTGCTGTAACTTTAAATGCAGAATATGGATACTATTATCTGATTCATAATATGAAAATTGTAACAATATGTATGTTCTGGATGAAAATTCTTGCCGTGTGCCGAAAAAAGAAGTAAAATCAGCATAATTCAAATGGTTTCAGAAAGGAAAATGATAGTATGGCAAACGTACCTACACCGCACATAAAGGCAAAAATGGGAGAAATGGCAGAGAAAATTCTTATGCCGGGAGATCCGTTAAGGGCAAAATTCATAGCTGAAAATTATCTTTCGGACGCAGTCTGCGTTAACGACACAAGAAATATGCTCGGCTTCACGGGCAATTACAAAGGCTCAAAGGTAACGGTAATGGGAAGCGGAATGGGAGTTTCATCCATAGGCATATACAGTTATGAGCTGTTCAATTTCTATGAAGCCGAAACGATTATAAGAATCGGAACGGCAGGTGCGCTTGTACCGCAGGTTCAACCCAGAGATGTGATAATAGCGCAGGGTGCCTGCCACGATACTAATGTTGACAGGCAGTACGGCTTGCCCGGAACGTATGCGCCCATAGCCGACTTCGGACTTGTGAAAAGGGCGTATGAGCTTGCAACAGAGAAAAATATCAAGGCTCACGTCGGAAATGTATTGACGGGAGAGGTGTATTACGATGCGTCGAACAGCCTTTCGGCGTGGTCGAAAATGGGCGTTCTTGCCGTAGAAATGGAAGCGGCGGCACTTTATATGAATGCGGCGGCGGCAGGTAAGAAGGCACTGTGCATCTGCACCGTTACGAACAACCCTCTGACAGGAACGGAGGACATCACACCCGAAGAACGTGAAAAGACCCTTACCGATATGATTACTATCGCACTTGATGTGTAACCGCTGTTTTCTATATTTATATTTAAATAGTATAAAGCCATATCGGCAGAATATGCCCCGAATGGCTTTATGTATATGTCGAAACTAAAAAACAATGAAAAAATGCCTTAAATTAACGAAAACCAAGAATGCTTTTCGGCAATTTTCCATAAAATTTCGATTTGAAAATTGTTTGATATGCTATCAAAGTTTTCTTGCTATTCGCTTAAACTTATGGTATAATTTTGTTATATAATAATTTCCATTTAATAATATGGAGGTTGTTTATTCTGTTATGATGAATGGGGGATAACCAGTGACAACTTTTACTTACGTTGCTACCGACGTTAACGGTAAAAAGGTAAAAGGCACCGAAATGGCGGAAGATTCCGTTGAACTTATTGATAAGCTCCGACAAAAAGGCTTGTTCTGTACATCCTATAAAGATGCGGCAAAGAACAAGGCGGCAGATGTCAAATATAAGTTCAAGACGAAGGACCTGTCGTTCTTCTGCCGACAGCTTGCGGCAATGCTTACATCGGGTGTAAGTCTTGTAAAGGCGCTTCAGATATTGCAGGCGCAAAGTGAAAACAAAAAGCAAAAGCAGGTGCTTCTCGATATATACGAGGAGGTACAGAAGGGTCGCAGCTTCTCTGAGGCTATAGCGACAAAGCCCGGCGTATTTCCGTCACTTTTTGTCAGCATGGTAAGTGCAGGTGAAGCGTCCGGTAGCCTTGATACAATCATGAACCGTGTATCAGAGCATTACGCAAAGGACAGTAAGACGCAGAACAAGATAAAGGGCGCTATGATATACCCTATCGTACTGCTTGTGCTTCTGTTAGTTATCATGATAGCGATGTTCACAATGATCATGCCTATGTTCCGTGATCTTGCGGGCGACACCGAAATGCCTCCGTTGTCTGCGGCTATTTTCGGAATAAGTGACTTTATGATAAACCAGTGGTACATACTTGTTATAGTTGCAATAGCTATAGTAATTACCTTGAGAATTATTTTGAAAACCCCGTCAACAAAGCTGAAATGGGACGAGATGCTGCTAAAGCTCCCAACGGTCGGAAAACTGTTGCGCACTATTTATACGGCTCGTTTTGCCCGTACAATGTCTAACCTTTTCTCATCCGGTCTTCAGATGGTAGACTGTATCGAAAAGTCGGTAAGTACGCTCGGCAATACATATATCATAAAGCAGTTTGAAGATGTTGTCGAGAATGTTAAGCGAGGCGAGGCACTCTCGGTAGCGATGGGCAGAATAAACGTATTTGACGGTATGTTCGTTTCTATCGTTTATGTCGGTGAGGAATCAGGTACTCTGGATACCATTCTTGCTAAATCGTCCGATTATTACGATGATGAAGCTGATTCAGCCGTTTCAAGACTGGTAGGACTTATGGAGCCTGTTATGATCATACTTATGGGTATTATGGTAGGATGTCTGCTTGCGGGCGTATTCCCGATCCTCTATTCAGGTATGGACGGCATAGGAAATTCATAATAATCAATTTGAAAACCTCAACTTAAATAAGCAGGAAGGAAATTTAGAGATATGTTATCTATTGATATTACCGACAGACAAATCAAACTCGTGCGTGGTACCTCACAGGGTTCGAAAATCAAGATCGACGAGGTTGATTTCAGAGAGATTGAGAAGGGTCTTGTTTCAAACGGCTACATAGCAGATGTTCCGCTGGTTGCGGCTGAAATAATTGATATAATCAATACAAGAGCAATCAAGGAAAAGGATACTATCGTATCAATCAGTTCAAGTTCGATACTCTATAAGGAGCTTATGCTCCCCAAGCCCAAGAAGATTTCCAACACCGCCGCTATCGAGGCAATGATAGGAAGTAATATGGGTATTTCCAACGATTATAATATTTCGTATACAATCGTTGGTGAAACCGTAGACGAGAACAAGAATCCTCTTATCAAGGTTCTTGCCACAGCCTGCCCCCAGCGTCTTGTTGACGGCTATGTAAAGCTGTTCACACATATGGGTCTTTCACTTAAGGCTGTAAACATTTCAAACAACGCTATTTCACGTCTTATCCAGAACACTCCCAAGATGTCGGGCTATATGCCGCTCCTGCTTGTTCAGATAGACAAGGAGTTCCTGAATATCAACCTTTACGAAGACAACGTTCTTTCGTTCTCAAGATATTTCAAGATTGACCCCGCAGATTATAACAATGCGGAGGACTATGTAAATCAGGCTATTTACGATAACCTGTTCAGAATGTTCCAGTTCTTCCAGTCAAGGAAGGATATGAAGCCTATCAAGGAAATGATGTTCTACGGTGAGATAGGCGACTTTATAGCGCTTACGAATACCGTATCGGGCTTCAATGTTTCGTGTCATATCCTGAGTGCTCCCACGACTATAGCATCAAGAGCGGACTTTGAGTTTACCGTATACGCAAACGCTATCGGCGCACTCTACAAGGTAAACAAGGAACTTGAGCATATCAACCTTCTTGATACCACAGCGGCTAAGGAAAGCAAGGGTCTTAACACCTTCTTCATCGGACTTGGTGCAGCGGCACTTATCAGCGTGGTTTCTGTAATCGGTGCGAATGTTGTTGTTGACATAATCAATAACAACATCAAGGGTGAAATAAAGCAGGTTCAGGCACAGATAAACGATACAGAGCTTCAGACAAGGCTCACAACCTTACAGCAGAAGGAAGGCGTTCTTGCAAACTTCCAGAGCTATAAATCGTCAATCGCAAACGCTGAGATAATGTACAATTATATGCCTAAGGGAACGACCGATGTGTACAAAATGCTCAGAGAGCCGTTCACGGCAAAGCAGGACGGCATCGAAAGCGTTACTAAAGACGACATCCGCAAGAAGCTGAACGGAATGAAGCTGACCGATAAAGTCAGCATCAACGGATACACGGTTACGGCATCATTCAGCTGTACCGACCAGTCACAGCCTTCACAGTATGTCAGAGCACTTATCGATCAGGGCTATTTCGAAAACATAAACTATACAGGTTACAGTGTTGAAAAAGCAACAGGCGAAAATGCCGATAAGAAGGAAAGCATCACTTTCAAGCTCACTATGCTCCTCAAGGCCGGCAACGACTTGAAACTGGATAAGGACGAAGCTAACAGTGCAATTGAAAACCTGAATAACCAGGGAAGCGAATCAGATGCGTCAGCAGGTGAAAACGGATCTGATACTTCTTCGAGTGCAGAATAAAGGGGAAAGGACATACAGAATATGAAGATCAGTAAACAGGAACGTATCCTTATTGTAGTATTTTTAGTTGCCGCAATTATCGGTGTTGGCGTGTTTGTTTTCGTGTTGCCCAATTTCAACATGATTGACACAAACAACAAGCAGCTTGCGACAGTAAAGAAAGAGTATTCGGATATACTTACTCAGCTTGAACATGAGAGTACAATCGACACCGAGATCAGTCAGGCTTATGAGGACGGTAAGAACCTCGCCGAAACATTCTACAACGATCTTACCGAATACGAAGCAGATGAAATTATGCGTCAGTTTATCGCCAAAGGCAAGAACATAACAGTTGACGGACTGACAATATCCAACTTCACAACACAGGCACTTTCCGTATCGGTATTTACACCTACAGAGGTTACATATCCGCTTAAGGACTTTGCCAATACTGTTGTTGAGCAGGTAAGCGAGCAGAAGGATATATCATCTATGAGCACAAGAGAGCTTGTAATGTACGCTAAGCAGGTAACCGCTACGTTACTTGCGGCTTCTGACCAGGTAACTGTCGGTTCAATCACGGTTTCATTTACAGCACACTCCGACAAGCTCCAGAATCTGCACGATTTCGTCGATCTTCTCTATGACGGAATTTACAACGATAAAATCAAAGGCGCAGACGGAAAACCGCTCTCAAAGGCAACCTATTTATCATCTGTAGATTATCAGATGGAAGAGAAGACCACAAGCACGGATGAATCGGCAGCTGCAACAAAAGACTTCGAAATGGATCTTTCGGTAAGCTTCTTATGTATTCAGCCCGTTGCGGATCCCTTTGCGGTAAAGGCGGAATAAATTAACCTTAATTTTGCTCAGTAAGGAATGAAAGGATGAAACGCTATGAATAAACATAACAGAAAAGCGTTAATGATGAAAAGGGCGTTACTGCGGCTGAAATGCGGCAGAGGAAGCGTTTTATTCTTCATTGTCGCAATAATGTCGGTTATGATAGTGCTGGCATCGGCGGTATATTATTCGGCTGTTTCGGCAAGAAAACAGGTCGAGATAAGATATGGCGACGAGCAGTCATATCAGAGTGCCGTATCGTTAAACGACCTCGTAACCGAATATCTCAATACAAAGACGGAAGATGCATTTGTCGATGCTATTCTGGCTCTTGCACCCGGAAGTTCTCTTACTACACAGGGAACAGGTACAGACAGCTTCGCAAAGCTTGCCGAGGGTCTTGGCGACTATAAGGTAACGGTAACAAAGATTTCAGGCGACAGCAGCGATGAAAAGCATACCGTAAAAATCGAAACGGAAGTAATAGTAGACGGCGAGTCATCAACAGTTACATCTGTAGGTGAGTTCACGCTTGTTTCAAAACCGTACTCATTTGACAGATTCTTCACGTCAACGGGATATGCGCCTAATGACGTATTCATGTCGGGTATGACGATAACTTCCACAATGTATCTTGATAATGAGTACAGCCAGATAGGCGGAACAGGTGCTCCCGGAACAGGCAACTCAAAAATCAATATAGAAGCCGAGATTATCAGTGCGGGAACATTGGCAATTAACAATGCTCCTATCAACGCAGACGGTGACAAGACGTTTGATATAACAGTCGGCAACAATCTTATTATGACCTTTAACGGCGGTCAGGGCGCAATGAACCTGAACGGCGGTCGTATAAGAGTCGGAGGCAATCTCATACAGGGTACATCGTTCAACTACAAGAACGATACCGATGTTTATGTTGTCGGTGACTTCATAAGCGGACGACCCAGCGATGACAGCAACTGCGAGATTTATGTAAACGGCGATGCCGCATTCTTCGGAAATGAAACATATAAGGGCAAGGTTTATGTAAACGGTGATGTTTACATTGACAGAGAAGTAAACACGGGCGACAAGTTCCCCGGCGGAATAACGATCGGCGGTAATGTCTACCTCTGCTCAGGTTCAAGCTATTTCGGCGCACAGACGACATGGATAAAGTCGCACGGCATTGACGACAGCAGAATAAAGAATTATTCCGATGCTTCAATACGTTTTGAAGCGAAAAACGGCGAGAATGACAGCGCATACAATGCACTGCGTGCAAATATGGATAAGGCACGTTCACTTGCAGGCGGTACAGCGGCTTACAACTATATATGGCCATCTGACAGTCTTATCTGCGAATCGCTCCAGAACGTAAAGGATAAGATAAACGAAAAGATTGGCAATCCCGAGTACTCCAACTGGAATATGACAAAGAAGTTTATCAATGACGACGGTACATATACTGTAGATCCGATAAACTACAATTTCGACAATGCTACCGACCCTGAGCTTCAGGACGCAAGATTTGCAGGAACGGGAAGCAATAAAAATCAGCTTATCGTATCAGCTGAGAAGTTCGGACAGTACGTTGTAATGGGTGATATGCGTATTACGGCAGGAACATGGGACGGATACAACATAGTATTCGATACCACTATGCCTGACGGCAAGGACATTGATATGTATGTATATCTCCCCGCAAACTGCTATATGGAGCAGACAGGCACAGACCAATATAAGTTCTCAAGCAAGGATTCCGACAAGAGCAAGTTCAACTGCTTCCGCTGGAACAATGAACCTACAGGACTTTTCGAAGGTTGGTTCAGTGTTCTGACAAAGGGCAAAGGAAGCGTGATATTTGTAGTAGGCGACGGAGTAACTTACTATGCTCAGAGACGTCTGTTCATGGGACACTATAACCTGCTCAAAGAAATTCTGCCTAATTCAATATCGGCTGATGGAAAAATCACAGAAACAGCCCAATTCACGACAGCCGCTGTTAAGAATATAATGCGTACAACGGATACGAACGAGAAGCTACGCACAGTATTTAAAGAAGGTGTTCTTAATAAATATGACAGCAGCGGAGGACTTCATAACAACCTGTTTATGGTTGCGATAAACAAAAACAGTGACTTGAATTTCAACTCCCAGTACAATACATTCTGCGGATTTGCATATGCTCCGTATATGACATTCGGCATAAGCAGTATGGGACAGGGCGGTTTTGCGATGCTCGGCGGTCTTATTGTTTCAGACTATTCGATGCCCAATACATCGCTTACATTTATGGCGACCATTCCCTATGACTACTATGACAGGTATACAGGCTCACTTAACGGAAAAGAAAAGGAAGACGCACGCTTTGACTATATGGAAAAGCTCATTTCCAATTCCGGCGGCGAGATTGGTACACTCGGCTCGTCAAGCTCAAGGTCATGGAGAAAGTACGGCTATAACTGATGAAAGGAGCGGATAGTATGAAGCTGATAAAACGGCTGAAACGCAAAAAAGGCTTTACGCTTACAGAATGTCTTATATCTATACTTATTTTCGCTCTTATGGCATCTATCGTTATGCAGATACTTGCTATCGCTATAGCACAGTATAGAAGCAATGACAGCATTGACAAGGACATGGACACGCAGATAAGCGATCTTGTGCAGGAAAATGCTCTTGTCGAAAGGGAAACGACAAATCTTGTTATGAAGTTTGTAAGCGGTACCGGCGGCACTAATAATATCACGATAAATGATATGAAGATTAAAAACGGATCGTCGGAAAGTGTCGATGGTGCCTTGCAGATAAACAAGATTGATGCCACTATAAAAAATAACGGCGGAAACAGTAACAAGGACAAAAACAGCGGCGGTATGGTTACCGATGACATTCATATTTACGGCACTAAGAATATCGACAGCGTATACGTTGAAGAAAACAGCGCCGTACTAAACGGTGATGTTTATTCGATACGAATTGACTTTAAAGTTTCCACTAATGACAGCGTACTCAACGGTTCGGAAAGCAAGTCGCTGAAAGTTGCGCTTCCGACATCGGCAAAGAATATTGTTGTAACTCCCGATGATAAAATGATATACAACATGGTTTCGGGAACGAATGTAAGATTTTCCGCAAAAAGCAAAGACGATAAGGATACATCATATGTAATGCATATTGTGTTCACGCTCGGAGCGGAGGAATTTGAAAAAGAATACAAGAGCTTTGCTAAATATTTCATTGACCCTGACAGCGAGCTTGAAGACAAGAGCAAGACTTTCGATGACAAGGCAATGCCGGGCATCTATAATCACCCCGCAGGTACTCCGATAAAGGAGGATAATCCGTGATGAAGATTAAAAGATTGCTTAAGAAAAAAGCGTTCACCCTTATTGAGATGATTGTATCAATGAGTATTATGGTAATACTTGTGGCGGCTGCAATGGCGGTATTTAATCCGGTCAAGAGCGTTATCGGCTCATTGGATGAGGATATTGTTACAAACAATGTTACCGATACATTGACAAATTACGTTTCAAATAAGCTGAAAACCGCAACAACGTATAATATCTCAGGCTATACGACCGACAATCTGAAGAAAAATTCGGATGACAGCAACGGTGTCGCAATGCGGGTTAATCTGATGAAGGACGATATGGATACAGGCGAAAATATGTACTGTATGATGCTCCGCACGACGTCGAAGGGCTATAAGCTATACGACTTCGGCAAGATTAATAATGTCAGCGATTATCTGACAAAGGTAAATGACGCTATCAGCAACTCGAAATATGCGGTTTTTGAAGATGAATTCTACAATAATTCACATTATAAATTTGCTTTTGAAACCACATCGTCGGATAAAGGCTCGTGGTGCAGAATGGGTGTCAATACCTATGATGAAAACGGTGAGATCAAGGTAAGCGAACGTGTGCAGATGTTCAAACTGCTTAATATGTCGCTTTTGAAGATAACACCGTCAAGTGCGGCAGACCTTACCGACTACACTTACTCGGATGATTTGAATATCGTTATTCTTTACAGAATAAAGGTTTTCGGATAAATAAAAATCCCCCGCCTTAATCGGCGGGGGAAATATAACGCTTATTTTACAGCATTGAAAGATAAGCCTTGATAATGGTTTCACCGCAAAGCATACCGACTGCAAGACCTACGCTCAGTGCAGGACCGAAGGCAATGCGGCGGCGCAGCTTTATCTTTGTTATCTTGCCGTTTTCCACGTTTGCACGGAATACATATTCCTTGCTGTCGGGAAGCCCACCCATTACTTCGTTCAGTTCGTTGCTGAGCGACTCTGTTTCGGCTTTAAGCTCATCGCCCGAAATATTCCACGCTTTTTCTTCAAAAAGCTCAGGGTCGATTTTGCACTTTCCGTGTTCAAATTCACCTATGATAACATCCTTCGAGCTGTCGACAGCCTTGCCTTCGCACCAATCTGTGAGTTTTTCGCTGATTTTTGCGGATTGCTCCTTAGTGAACCGTGACGATACGCAAAGCACGATAAGCCCGTAGACAGCGCCCACCACAACACCTATAACGGCTGAGGGAACTATCTTCCAGCCAAGCACAAAACCCGATGCCGCCATAAGCTGAACATCGCCGCCGCCCATACCGCCGAATAAAGCGAGTATAGCGAAAGGCACTGCGATAACAGCCGCACCTGCAAAATGCTCCCACCAGGGCATATTAGGCTCGGTGAAGAACGTGGCGATACCGAGTACGGCTATCGAAATCGTACACCAGTATGGGATTTCCATATGGTCAATGTCAATACAGCTGAGGACTATCAGCAGTGAGAAGAATACGATTGCGACCACCATCGGCAGACTTGCCGAAAATCTTATGTAGGCGAGCAGGAACATTATTCCCGTCAGAGCCTCGACAACAGTGTAACGTGCCGAGATAGGAGCCTTACACTTGCGGCACTTGCCGCCTAAGAATATCCAGCTGAATATCGGCACAAGGTCATACGGCTTTATACGTTCACCGCAAGAAAAGCAGTGAGAAGGGCCGTTCACAATCGACATGTGCAGTGGAGTGCGGTAGATTACCACATTCAGAAAACTGCCAATGACCGAGCCGAAGATAAACACAAGCACGCAAATTACGGTATCATACCATAGTATACCTGTCATATATATAACCATCCTTTCCTTTTTGGAACGCTGTAAAACAGCGTATGGATATTTTACCACATATCGCCGCCTTTTTCAAGTACGGGCGGCAAGTATACCACTAATCACAGGGGGAACAGTTTAATGAAGAACATACCGATAGGACAGATTCTTGTTGAGAACGGATTTCTGAAAGAGGATCAGCTTGAAGAAGCCCTCGAAAAACAGCGCAGTGAGCCGGGTAAAAAGCTCGGCGACGTATTGCTCGAGCTGGGCTATGTTTCAGAAACACAGCTTGCGCAGGCACTGTCTATCCGTCTTAAAGTGCCGTTCATCGACCTCACAACCACAAAGATTGATATAGAGGCGGTCAAGAAGATACCTGAGGCTATAGCAAAGAAGAACTGCTGTGTAGCGTTCCAGATGAACGATTCACGTCTTACTGTTGCTACAGACGATCCTATCAACTTCTACATATTTGAGGAGCTGAAGGTTATCTCCGGTATGGAGATACATGCAATGATAGCTACCCGTACAGCTATCAACGAAACTATCAGCAAGGCATATTCACAGCAGACCGTAAGCAACGTTATGGATAACCTTAATAAAGAGTATACGGGTAATACCGACTCTGTTATTCAGGACGATCCCGAATCCGGCGAGCGTGTTGATAACGCACCTATCGTTAAGCTGGTAAATACAATAGTCGAAACCTCATTCAGAATGAATGCATCGGATATTCATATAGAGCCTTTCAAGGACAGAACAAGAATAAGGCTCAGAGTAGACGGCGAGCTTATCGAGCAGATGAAGGTAAAGCCTGCCGCACATAACTCGCTCATTACCCGTATAAAGATACTCGGCGGTATGAACATCGCCGAAAAGAGAATACCTCTTGACGGCCGTTTCGGTATGACTATCGACGGCGTAAACCTTGACGTCCGTGTATCTACCATACCTACCGTTTACGGTGAGAAGTGCGTTATCCGTCTGCTTTCAACGGCAGATGAAAAGACAAGAAAGATAACCGACCTTGGTATGACGCTGTACAACTACGAAATGTTCAAGCAGATTATACGTTGCCCGCACGGAGTTATGCTGGTTACGGGACCTACAGGTTCGGGTAAATCTACAACACTGTATGCAACGCTCGGTGAGCTTTCAAAGCCAAACGTTAACATAGTTACCGTTGAGGACCCCTGCGAAAAGAAGATAGACGGTGTAAACCAGGTACAGATAAACGCAAAGGCAGGTCTTACATTTGCGGCGGCTCTGCGTTCTATTCTCCGTCAGGACCCTGATATAGTAATGGTCGGTGAGATTCGTGACGGTGAAACCGCAGACATCGCTATCCGTGCCGCTATCACAGGTCACTTGGTTCTTTCGACACTTCATACAAACGATGCCGCAAGTACAATCCTCCGTCTTGTTGATATGGGTGTTGCACCTTACATGGTTGCGTCATCTCTTGTCGGAGTTATCGCCCAGCGACTTGTAAAGCTGCTTTGCCCGGAGTGCAAGGAGAAGGTAATGCTTACCGATCCTGCCGACTTAAGACTTGTCGGAAAGACAGAGCCGGTCGAAATATGCAAGGCTCATTACGGCGGATGCCGCTCATGCCATAATACAGGCTATAAGGGCAGAACCGCTATCCACGAGATAATAGTAAGCTCGAACGATATAAAGGAGCTTATCTCAAGCGGCGCAACAGCCGAGCAGATAGGCGCACAGGCTGAAAAGAACGGAACAAAGCTGCTGAGAAGCAACGTTACCGATATGGTGCTTGCAGGCACTACAACGCTTGACGAACTGGTAAAAGCCACCTACTCCGTATAATACGGATGCGGTGTTAGCAATATGTCTTTTTAAAAGGAGAATAAAAAGGTGGATATTAACAAAATACTTGACGAAGCAAGAAGGCTCGGATGTTCGGACTTACACTTTACGGCGGGACTTCCCCCCGTTGTACGTCTGCACGGCAGTATCAAAAAGCTCAGCGGTTATCCCGACTGCACAGAGCCTATCATAGTCAATATCATAAATCAGATAACCTCAATGAAGCACAAGGCTTCTATCCAGAAGGGTCTTGACACCGACTTCTCGTATGTATCCGCATCCGGACACAGACACAGAGTAAACGTGTACAGACAGAGGGGCTATCACGCAATAGCAATGCGACTTCTGCGTAACGATATTCCTACACTGCAGGATCTTATGCTGCCCGGACTTATGGGCGAGTTTGCGCTCCGTCCGAGAGGTCTTGTGCTGGTAACAGGCCCTACCGGTTCAGGTAAGTCAACGACTCTTGCGGCTATGATTGACCATATCAACCGCAACAAGAACTGTCATATTATTACAGTCGAAGACCCTATCGAGTATCTTCACACACATAAGCAGTCAATGGTAAACCAGCGTGAGATCGGCGCCGATGTAGACAGCTTTGCAGGCTCACTGCGTGCTGCACTCCGTGAGGACCCCGATGTTATCCTCGTCGGAGAAATGCGTGACTTTGAAACTATCAATGCCGCAGTAACCGCCGCAGAAACAGGTCACCTTGTGCTTTCAACACTGCATACGACAGGTGCCGCAGAAACCATCGACCGTATCATAGACGTTTATCCGCCTCACTCACAGGGTCAGATCAGAGCGCAGCTTGCAAACTCCCTCGTAGCCGTTATTTCACAGACGCTCGTTCCTACGGCTGACGGCAAGGGTCGTATCGCCGCTCTTGAGCTTATGAGCTGTACAGACGCTATCAGCTCACTTATCCGTGAAGGTAAGATATTCCAGATTCCGAACTCCATCCAGACCTCTAAGGCTCTCGGTATGTTCTCGCTCGACCAGGATCTTGCAAGACTTGTCCGCACAGGTAAAATTACGGAAGAAGTTGCAAGAAGCCGCTGCCAGAACCCCGACGATCTCAAGAGATATATCGGAGCTTATTAATCAGCATAAATCATCAATTGATGCTACAATGCCGCCTGTTTATACGGCGGCATTACAGTCTGTCGAAAAACCTCTATCGTTATCCAAAAATGGGGTTTGGGGCGTAGCCCCAAGGCAGGTCGCAGGGACGCCAGTCCCCGTATTCACCCCCGGCACGGATGCCGGGCGTGTATGCACAAGGGCTTTGCACGATGCAAAGCCAACCAAGCATACACAGCCTTTCACGGGGGAAAGGGGGCAGGGGGATAGGGATAATAAATCAGAAGTTTATTTCAAAAACAGACTTTTTCTACAACCTGCAATGCCGCCGGTTTACACGGCGGCATTATTTATGCGCTTCTGAAAGGATTTTTTAATGAAATTTGTAATACAGCGTGTGAACCACGCAAGCGTCACCGTAGACGGCGAGGTAATTGGAAAAATCGGCAAGGGTTTTATGGTGCTTATCGGCATCTCGCAGACCGATACAAAGGAAATCGCAGACAAGCTGATACGCAAGATGACGGGGCTTCGCATCTTTGACGACGAGAACGGAAAGACAAACCTTGCCCCTGCCGATGTCGGCGGAAGCCTGCTTCTTGTCTCACAGTTCACGCTGTACGCAGATTGCCGCAAGGGCTACCGTCCCTCCTTTACAAGCGCCGGCTCACCCGATATGGCAAACGAACTGTACGAGTATATCGTTGAGCAATGCCGGAAGTGCGAAAGCATAGCCGACGTGCAGACAGGAAGGTTCGGTGCAGATATGAAGGTAGAGCTTCTGAACGACGGTCCGTTCACGGTCATTCTTGACAGCAACGAGCTGATGTAACGGCACGCTTTGAGCCGAACCGATTGTATAAGTGGTGAAAAATTACTGTAAATTCTCCCACTACATTTTTCGTCAAAATGCACAACTGAGAAAAATATTTTGTTGCATTTTTGTTAAATTTCCAATCAAACTATAGACAAACGGGCGAAAAAGTGTTATAATCAAGTCACATTAAAAGGAAACGCCGCAGCATAAAGCACAGCGCTCCCGGAAAGGACTTAAGTATGAATGAAATAAAATTAGGTAAAAAAATCTCCGAAGGTAAAACCGTTGACGTATATGAGAGCGGCGACCTTGCAGTAAAGGTATTCAAACCCGATGCACCCAAAACAGTAGTTTTCTATGAGGCTTTCATGGATTCAAAGGTTGAAGAAACAGGACTTAACGTTCCTAAGATAAAGGAAGTTGAGCTTATCGACGGCAAGTGGGCAATAGCTACAGAGCTTATAAAGGGCAAGACTCTTGCACAGATTATGCAGGAAGAGCCTGAGAACTGCGACGGCTATCTTGATGATATGGTTGAGCTTCAGCTCAGCATCCACGCTAAGAAGGTTACAGGCATTTCAAAGCTGAAGGATAAACTGAGAGAAGAAATCGAGAGCCTTGACGTAATCGACCACATCAAGAGATACGATCTTCTGACAAGACTTGACAGCACACCCAAGCACGTTAAGCTGTGCCACGGCAACTTCGGTCCTGAGAACATAGTTGTAACAGACGACAACAAGGTTTATATAGTTGACTGGATAGGCGCTTCGGCAGGTAATGCCAGTGCAGATGTTGCCAAGACATATCTGAAGCTTGCACTTACATCTACAGAAACAGCTGAGAAGTATCTCAACCTGTTCTGCAAGAAGACAAATACAGCAAAGACATATGTTCAGGAATGGCTTCCCATTATGGCGGCATCAACGCTCGCAAAGGGTGTTACAAGCAAGGAGGAGAAGGATCTTCTCTTTACATGGCTTGATGTTGTGGACTATTCTTGACGACAGCTTAATAACGATAATGACGCCCCGCTTCTGCGGGGCGTTTCAGATTGTAGAAAAAGTCTTTTGTTTAATGTGCTTGTGTTATATCGTTCAGCTATGACTATGAAAGCAGGCTACCGATAGTTCTGTTTGTCGGATAGCACTTCTCGGGTTCGCTATTCGAATCGATGCACCTGTCAATATGAACGAGGGAAAGAACCAAAGAGACTAGGGCAAGGGACTTGACAGCCCCTCTCCCTATCTCTTAGGTTCTCTCCCTCGTGGCTCCCTCTTTCCTTACTCACACCCCCACCCCGTCGGGGTGTTGGCGGAACTCGTAAAACTACATGAACATTGTATATCTTGTCAATACAGGGACGCTTAACGCTACACGTCCGCAGGTTAGTACATATATCTCAGGTTAGTAGCGTTTTTTGAAAGGGCAATGTCAGTGCAGTTGCACTGATAAGGTCACGAAATTATTAATACCCTGTCTACACTGAAAATGTTTTCGGCGGTGTTGGTGATATATTTCAATGCGTGGGGTTTAATAATCGGTTTATCGACAGACTGGAACGCCCCGCTTCTGCAGGGCGTTTTTGTGTGCTTTTTGTGTATACGGCACAGGGGATATATCGGAAACGTCGAAAAAACGGTGTGAGCAGCATCATTTTTGAATATTTTCTGAAAATTCGCCGTAAAAGGCTTAACATTTGCGCCGATTTGTGCTATACTTACAACGTGGTATACTCTGCTTCGGAAGAATATATCCTTGCCGACAGCGGCAATAATATTGTAAACAACACACCTTAAAAGGACGTAAATATGAGTCAGAAAAAAACCAATTATCTTAATGCAGACGTTGAACTTGAGGAAAGTACGCCTGCGGTAAAGAAAAAATCAAAGAAAAAGCAGAACAAGACATTGAATACTGTAAAGCACGTTTTAGGAGTTATCGGAACAACGTTTCTCAGCCTGTTCATGATAGTAATCATTACCTGCTGTATAGTAGCGGTAACGCTTACTGTATATATAATGCAGTTTGCCGACAGTGCGTTTGACGTTGATCTCAAGAACGTCGATCTTAGCTATACCAGCTTTATTTATGCGAAGAACAGCGCAGGAGAGCAGGTGGAGATAAAGCGTCTGTCAGGTGACGAGAATCGTATCTGGGTAAATATGGAGCAGATACCGAAGCACACTCAGGACGCATTCACGGCAGTAGAGGACAAGCGTTTCTATGAGCATGACGGCGTTGACTGGAAAAGAACAGTTCGTGTAACAATATCGACCCTGTTCAACGGCTATGGCGAGGGCGGCTCGACCATAACACAGCAGCTTGTAAAGAATATCACGGGCGACGACAGAGTAACTCCCGAACGTAAGATACGAGAGATATTCAGAGCGTTGAACCTTGAAAAGCAGTACACCAAGATAGATATACTTGAAGCGTATCTCAACCGTGTTCCTCTCGGAGGTACGGTTTACGGAGTAGGCTCGGCGGCTTACTATTATTTCGGAAAGACGGTCGATCAGCTGACAATTGCCGAAAGTGCGATACTTGCAGGCATGACACGTTCTCCGAGCGTGCTTAACCCTTATGCGAATCTTGAGCGTTCGAAGGAAAGACAGCTTTACGCACTGAAGTGTATGTATGAGCAGGGTCTTATTACGACAGACGAATATGAGGCCGCAAAGACAGAGAAGGTCAAATTCAGACTTATCGTTGAGGGCGACGCTTACGGTTATAAGGATCCCAGATATGATGAGTATTACGGAAACAACGCAAACAAGGACGAGAACAGCGACGGATATGACGATGAGGATACTTATGAGGCATATCGCTGGAACGAGTATGAAATAACTCAGAACTGGTATGTAGACGCTGCCATACAGCAGGTCATCGAGGATCTGAGTAAGGCAAAAGGCATGACCTATGCAGAGGCAAAGGCGGATCTTTATAAGGGCGGCTACAAGATATATCTCAATATGGATATGGATATACAGGAGAAGCTGGAAACCTTCTTCAAGGATCCGAACAACTTCTTCTACAGCTATGATAAGACCGCAATAGAAGAAAACTGCGCCCAGGCGGCATTTGTTCTTACCGACTACAGAGGTAACGTAGTGGCTCTTGCAGGCGGTATCGGCGATAAGCCCGGTGACGGCTGCTTCAACAGAGCTACACAGGCTATACTGCCTATCGGTTCGACAATGAAGCCTATCTCGGTTTACGGTCAGGCTGTAGATAAGGATATAATCAACTATTCTTCGATGATACTGGATAAATGTATCACGCTTCCCGAAGGCACAAGCTGGCCGAGTAACTTTGAGGGCGATTACGGCTCGGGCGGATATATACCGGCGTGGTATGCGGTACAGCAGTCAAAGAACACGACCGCTGTCCGTATGGCACAGGTGCTCGGAATAGACACCTGCTTCAACTTCCTTACGGATAAGCTGAACGTGACAACGCTTGACTATACCTATGATAAGGCATATTCGCCCATTGCGCTGGGTCAGCTTACGCAGGGTATGACGCTTATGGAGCTTGCCGGTGCATATCAGATATTCGGCTCAGGCGGTGTATATTACGAGCCTAAGCTGTACAACCTTATCACCGACTACAACGATAAGACGGTTATCGAGCAGGAGCCTCTCGGTGACAGAGTAATGGAAAGCGACAGCGCATATATAACAAACAGACTGCTCAAGGCGGTTACGGATACTACAAACGGCTCGGGCAGATATGCGAAAATTGACGGTATAGAGGTAGTCGGCAAGACAGGTACTTCAAACGATGAGCGTGTTCTTGCGTTTGCGGGACTTACTGCAGATTACTGCGGCGTTATAAGACTCGGATTTGACGATAACAAGAACATCGGCACAACAAACTATATTTATCTTGCGCAGGTATGGCACAACTTTATGGTGAATGTTGTGAACGAGGATTCCACAAAGACCTTTGCAAAGGATTCAAACGTAGTCGAAAAGAAATACTGTACCGAAACAGGACTTCTTGCAACGTCAAAATGCAAGAATACCGCTGTGGGCTATTACAAGGCGGATAATCTGCCAAAGACGTGCGATTCCACGCATAAAGACGGCGAGTATGTAAAGAAGCACGGCGGTGAAACATTGCTTGTACCCGACTGGGGTACGCAGAAAGCGGAAGAAGATACGAGCAGTACAAGCTCAAACTGAGAAAATTCAACAATGACAGCGGCTTACATCAGCCGCTGTTTTCGTGAAAGGATCATTGATATATGACATTCAGACTTACAGCACCTTGTCACTTCGGACTTGAAAAGACGCTTTCCTTCGAGGTACGCAGGATCGGCGGAGAGGATATAGCCGTGTCGGACGGACGGGTGACGTTCACCGGTGACGAGCGTGTGCTTATAAGGGCGAATATGTGTCTGTCGACAGCAGAGCGTGTGGGAATACTTCTCTCGGAGTTCAAGGCAAGAACATTTGAGGAGCTTTTTCAGGGGGTAAAGGCAATCCCTATTGAAAAATATGTCGGAAAGTTCGACAGATTCCCTATCAAGGGCTTCAGCCTTAATTCAAAGCTGACAAGCGTTCCTGCCTGCCAGAAGATAATCAAGAAGGCTATGGTCGAGCGAATGAAAAGCGTTTATAAAATCGGCTATTTTCAGGAAACCGAGGCACTATTTCAGTTCCGCTTTTCAATAATGAAGGATAACGTCACAATGACGCTCGATACATCGGGCGAGGGACTTCACAAGAGAGGCTACCGCCGTTTTTCTAATGCCGCACCTATAAAGGAAACGCTTGCGGCGGGAATTGCCGACCTTGCAAGGATAAGGGACAACGATATTGTCTGCGACCCGTTCTGCGGAAGCGGAACACTGCTTATCGAGAGTGCGCTCAAGGCGCTTAACATACCGCCGTGTCTTGACAGGGAATTTACCGCTATGCAGTGGGAGTTCCTGCCTAAAGAGATGTGGGACGATGAAAGAGAAGCGCTCAGAGCGAACATCAGAAAGCCGGAAAACTTTAAGCTGTACGGCTTTGATATAGACCCCGAAGCCGTAAGACTTACCCGTGACAACGCAGTAAAGGCAGGCGTGGGTGAATATATCGAGGTTAAGCAGCGTGATGTTGCGGATTTTACATATCCGGAGGGCTGTACCGTTGTACTTTGCAATCCACCTTATGGTGAGCGTATGCTTGACGAAGAACAGGCACACGAGCTGTATAAAGTTATGGGCAAAAGATTGCTCCCGACAGACAGCAGGAGATTATTTGTAATCACTCCGGACGGTGAGTTTGAGGAACTGTTCGGAAAGAAAGCGGACAAGAACAGAAAGCTGTATAACGGTATGCTTATGTGCAGGCTGTACAGCTACTTTAAGGCAACACCGCACAATTAACGGCTATCGCCTTTGCCGCACGCTTGCTTGCATATTTCCCGTCATCTTGCACAAATTTCGCTTGACAGGCGCAAGCCTGCCTGCACTCAATTTATACAATCTGACGAAAAATCTGACTGCGCAATCGCACGACAATAATTATGTGGTATTGCCTTAAAAGCTGATAACGCAATTATTATCAAGCGGTATGCCTTTGAGAAGGTGTGCCGCTTTTCTGCACTGTGAATATTACCAAACCGTTATAGTTTTTTTTGTGGAATATGTCAATTGCGTATATAGCCGAGTGTTGATATACTTATAATAGATAAGGTAACTATACTTTGTCAAATTATCGGGATGTGAACAAAAATTATTTTGCACAATATTGCAGGAGGTACCGCTATGAAAATTCTCAGAACAGTCATTTCGGCAATAGTTGCCGCCGCAGGAGTATGGCTTTGCGTGGCACAGGACACTACGCTCGACAGACTTGACTTCTATATTTATTCGGTCTGCTCATCGCTACTGATTACATTGGCTGTCGCTTTCGGCATTTTTACATTTATAAAGCACAGCTTCGGACGGTTTATCGGCGTTACTGTTGCCGTGAATGCCGTTATTTGCATATTCCACGCATATAAGTACCCGTACAACGTAATGAACGTCGGCGGTTTTGCGTCGCATTTTGAATGGTTCGCTTCGGCTCTGCCGTTCAATCTTCTTATTGCCGCAGTGGTGAGCGCAGTTTGCATACTTGGGTACAAGCTCATCAACACTAAGCAAAGTAAAACGACAGTGTAAGTAAATATATTCCGACAGCCGCAAATCTGCGGCTGTTATAGTTTGTATAAAAAGTCTGTTATTTGAGATGCTTCTGTTATATCATTCAGCTCAGGCTATGATAGCAAGCTACCGATAGTTCTTTTTGTCGGGTAGCACTTCTCGGGTTCGCTATTCCATTTAATAACGTTGCTGCTATTCACGCGGGAGACAACCAAAGGGACTAGGGTGAGGGACTTGCAGCCCCTAACCCTATCCCTTAGGTTTTCTCCCTCGTGGCTCCCTCTTTCCTTACCCACACCCGTACCCCGCTGGGGTGTTGTCGGAATTCGTAAAACTACCCGAACATTGTATATCCTGTCAATGCGGGGACGCTTAACGCTACATGTCCGCATATTAGTACATATATCTTAGGTTAGTAGCGTTTTTTTGAAAGGTCAATGTCAGTGCAGTTGCATTGATAAGGTCACGAAAATATTAACTCCTTATCGGTACGGAAACGGTTATAAGCAGTGTTGGCGATACATTTTAATGTACAGCTTTAGCAATCTGTTTTTCGAGAGACCGGACAGCCGCAAATCTGCGGCTGTTATTTTTTGCAAAGCAATTTAATGAAAAAGCGGAAAAAGCTGTAAGCTGAAACGTGTGAAATATTTCATATTTTTTTGTATAAAGTTACAAAAAACTCTGTATTAAAGACGAAAATTAGGCATTATTGTTGACTTTATGCGTGAAATAATGTAAAATTACTAAATAAGGATTAAAGCGAAGGAGAGATCTCTGTGGAGAACGTATTTTTTGCACGTCAACCGATACTGGATGTGAATAATAATACATACGGCTATGAACTGCTTTACAGAAATCAGCCCGGAGTAAACGCATATACAGGAAACAACGGAGATGTAAGCACAGCAGATGTAATCAACAACGCATTTTTTGTCGACAATATAACAAGCGTTTTAGGCGGTAAAAAAGCATTCGTCAATTTTACGGGCAACCTCATAAAAAGAGGAGTGCCGAAGATGATCTCAAGCGATATACTCGTAGTCGAACTGCTTGAGAGCGTAATGGCAGACGCAGAAATAATAAGGCGCTGTATAGAGCTTAAGAAGCTGGGATATATAATCGCTCTTGACGATTATGAATACGGCGAGAATACAAAGGCTCTGTTTGAGCTTGCCGATATAATAAAGCTTGACTTCCACACCTCCCGTGAGGCAGTGGAACGCACAGCAGAAAAGTGTATAACATATAATAAGATAATGCTTGCCGAAAAGGTGGAAACTCAGCTTGAGGTGGAATATGCCAAAAGGCTCGGCTGTACATATATGCAGGGCTATTTCTTTGCAAAGCCTCTGCTTATGACACACAGGACAAATACGCCTATGGCAAAGACGTTCCTTCATATACTCGGTCTTGTATATTCGCCCGAGCCTGACTATGAAGAAATAGCGGCGGTCATTTCGACGGACGTTGTGCTGACGATAAGACTGCTGAGGCTTATAAACGTAATGTACGGCAGTACGGGAAACAAGATCTCGACCATTCATCAGGCGCTTGTTCTGCTTGGCTTTGAAAAGCTGAAGGAATGGATATATCTTGTAGGTCTGCAAAGGCTGCAGAAGGATACCCCGGACGAGCTTATAAGACTTGCGCTGTTAAGGGCGAAGTTCTGCGAGAGCATCTCAAAGGTAATGCCGGGACAGTTTATACACAGAAAAGAAATGTATCTTATGGGACTTATGTCGGTAGTGGCAGGTACGACCGATGAACGTGATATAGGAAACGTTATGAAGGAACTTCCGGTAACGGACGAAATAAAGAACGGTCTGCTGGGAGCGGACGGACTTTTCGGAGATGTGTTCAGACTGGTAGTCGATTACGAACACGCAAACTGGGACAAAGTGGAGGAGTTTGTCAAAAAATACAACGTTGATGCACAACAGCTTGCGAACGAATATGTACAGTGCGTCAGATTCATGCAACAATTCTATATAGGGTGAAACGCAGATTATCTATTTTTACAACACAAAAAACTTTTCTATAACGGAGTGATAACATGGCTGAAAATAAATGCGCCGCAAGACTTGAGCCTTCGAGCAGGGATATGAGCGAGCTTAAAAACCGCTTCAAGCCGGGATATGACTGGGAAACGATATGCTCTACAATGCTTGAACATCTTATGTGCGGAGTTGCTATATATGAGCTTTGCCCAGACAGAGTAAGGTCGCTTTATTTCAACAAGAAATATTACGAGATGGTGGGCTACACAAAAGAGCAGTATGAACAGTATGCGGACAGCGTTACCTCGTCGCTTTACGGAGATTCGGCTGAGATGATCTTTGAAAAAGCCGGACGCTCGGCAAAGACCGGAGAAACATTCTATGCCGAATGCAAAGGCAGACGCTATGACGGCAGTGATATATGGGTGCTTGTCAAGGCGAAGCTGGTTGATTTTATAGAAAGCGAACACCCTGTATTTCTTGCAATTGTGCAGGATATGACCAACAGAAAACTGGCGGAATATGAGAATGCGGTAAATCTTGAGCGTTACCGTATACTTGAGGCGACTTCGAATGCAGTCACATTTGAATATGATATTCCCGATGATATAATGACGTTTTCGTACAGCGGAGGTAGGGCGGATTCGGCAAACCGTTCCATAAGCAACTATGCGGAGGTTTCAAAACGCACAAAGATTGTATATCCGGATGATGCGGCAAAGTTCTATGCGGCGCTGAAAAAGGCAAGCAAAAAGCCTGTAAGCTGTATGACGCTCGACTACAGATCCACGATAATAGATCAGAACAGCTATCGCTGGGTAAGGACGTGTTATTCAAGCGTAGCGGACGCCAGCGGAAAGGTAATAAAAGTTCTCGGAAGAACACAGGATATAGACGATGAAAAGCGTGAGCAGCAGAGAATGATACAGCTGGTCGAGCTTGACAGCACAACGGGACTGCTGAACAAGCTGGCAACAACAAACCACATTCAGCGGCTCATCGGCGAAAAGACGAACGCAAAGAGCTTTTTCGCTATGCTTGATATAGACGATTTCAAGGCGTTCAACGATACCTACGGTCACAGCTTCGGTGACGAGGTGCTGAGAACGGTAGGAAAACTGCTTTCGAGAAAGTTTCCGAATGCGGTTGTCGGAAGGTTCGGCGGAGATGAATTTATCGTGTTCACCAGAGGCACGAGTGAATCTACCGTTGTGGACGAGTTCGAAGATTTCCTTGAGGTGTCGGGAAAGGCTGAGATAGGCGGCAAGAGGTATACGATAAAGTGCAGTGTAGGCATAGCGTGGAGTGAATCGTGCGATGTTGACTATGCGCAGTATTTCGACGAGGCAGACGAACAGCTTTACAGGGCTAAAAAGGAAGGAAAACACCGCATCTGCCGCAAGAAAATCGTTTAAAATTACCGAAAACTTTGAAAAACGGCTTGTTTACGGCAAAATAACGTAATTTTGCTTGACAACGGGCATAATATGTGATATACTTACTTAAAGTAGAATATGGTAGGCTAAAGACTGAGTTCATCTCGGTCTTTAGCTTATATATAGGGCTTTTTACGGCTCTTGTCTGAAAGGAGGCTTTCAAAGTGCCGAAGGAAAAAGGCGGCAAGAAGAATCAGGCGGAAACGGTCGAGAGAGTTACCGAGCAGAAGGTTCTGCCGATAATCGAGAGATACGGCTATGAGCTGTGGGACGTTATCTTTGAAAAAGAGGGTGCCATGTGGTATCTGAAGGTGCTTTTCGATAAAGCGGACGGAGGAATAAACGACGCCGAATGCGAGGAAATAACAGAACCGCTGAACAAGGCTGTTGATACGCTGTCGTGCATTGACCTTGTGGACGTTTTCGAGGTAGGCTCGCCGGGGCTTGACAGACAGCTCAGAAAGCCTTTCCACTTTGTGAAGATGAAGGGCGAAAAGATAAAGGTGACCGTGCGTGACGAAAACGGAAAGACGGCGTATTATTCGGGCGTTCTCGGAGATTACGATGAAAATTCGGGCGAATTCACTGTACAGACAGATGACGGCGAAATGAAGTTCAATGCCGCTAAGTGCAGAAGAATTGCCCTTGACGCATAAAAAATAATTAACGGAGGAATTATTAAAAATGGCTAACAGCAACACAACGGAGCTTTTTGAGGCTCTGACATTGCTTGCAAAGGAGAAGGGGATTGACCCCGCTGTGCTGATAGAGAAGATACAGACAGCACTTGTTATCGCTATCAAGAAGGAATATCCCAGAAGCGAGAATATCAAGTTTGATATTGATATTGCTAAGGGCAAGTTTGATGTGGCTATCCAGAAGGAAGTTGCCGCAGAGGTAGAGGACGATGCAAACCAGATCTCGATGGAGGAGGCAAAGACCCACACCCGCAGAAAGCTGGAATACGGCGATATTGTAGCGATAAAGCTGGATACACAGCATTTCGGCAGAATTGCCGCACAGACGGCAAAGCAGGTCATCAAGCAGGGACTTAAGGAGATAGAGCGTGAACAGCTCGTTGCTCAGTGGGGAGGTCTTCAGGACGAGGCAGTAACTGTTACCGTACTCAAGACAGAGCCGAGAACAGGCAACGCTACCGTAAACCTCAACGGAAACGAAGTACCGCTGTTCAGAAGCGAGCAGATACCAGGCGAGGTACTAAGGCCCGGCGATATGGTCAAGGTTTATGTTTCCGGTGTTTCCGCAACAGACCACAGACCTATGCTCAAGATTTCAAGAGTGAACAAGGAACTTGTAAAGCGTCTGTTTGAGAGCGAAGTACCCGAAATATATGACGGTACCGTTGAGATAAAGGCTATCAGCCGTGAGGCAGGCTCACGCTCAAAGGTTGCGGTTATAAGCAACAACCCCGATGTTGATGCACTCGGTGCGTGCATCGGCCCCGGCAGACAGCGTATCAGCAAGGTGTGTGCCGAGCTTGGCGGAGAGAAGATGGACGTTGTATTCTACAGCGAAAAGCCCGAGGAATTCATCGCACAGGCGCTCAAGCCCAGTGATGTTATCAGAGTAGAGATACCCGACCCCGAGGTAAAGGCTTGTACGGCTATTGTTCCCGACAACCAGCTTTCACTTGCTATAGGCAACAAGGGTCAGAATGCGAAGCTCGCCGCAAAGCTCACAGGCTTCAAGATAGACATACGCCCCGAAAGCGGCTTCTATGAAGGAATAGAGAGTAAGCAGGAAAAGGCTGAGGAAGAAGCTCAGGCTGAGGAATAAAAACCCTTTACGAAAGGATGGATCGCTTTGGCAGTTAAAAAGATACCGATGAGAAAATGTGCGGGCTGTGAGGAAATGAAAGAGAAAAAACAGCTTGTAAGAGTTGTCCGTACTCCCGAGGGAGAGTTTGTACTCGACTTCACGGGTAAGAAATCCGGACGGGGAGTGTATGTCTGCAAGAGCCGCAGCTGTCTTGAGGCGGCACAGAAAAAACGTGGGCTTGAACGCTCTCTGAAATGTGCGGTACCGCAGGAGATATATCTTGAACTGCTGAAAAGCATCGGAGAAAGCGACGGTGAGTAACGGCAATGAATTTTTTAAGTACGCTCGGTCTTTGCAGAAAGTCCGGACGTCTGATACACGGGTTCGATCCTGTTTGCGAGGAGCTTAAAAACCCGAAATCGAAAATTGCGGGAGTTATTCTCGCAAGCGACGTATCGGAGAAAACACAGAAGGAAATGCGTTTTTTCTGCGATAAATACAGTGCCCTGCTGTCGCAGTGCGATTGTACGATGGACGAAATCAAGTCGGTCCTCGGAAAACGCACGGGAGTGCTTGCCGTTCTCGATGAAGGCTTATACGCAAGCCTTACGGGCGAGCATAAAGGGAAATAAGCGGTACACCCGATTTATATATACAATACTAAATCTGACATAAAAAAGGGGATCAGTGAATGGATAAAAAATATCGTGTAAACGAGTTGGCAAAGGATCTTAATATTCCTGTAAGTGAAATTACGGATGTGGTACAGGAGTATTTCGGAGTACAGAAGAAATCGCAGGCTTCGCTTTCTGAGGATGAGCTGTCTGTTGTTCTCGAAAAGTATTCTCAGAGCAACCAGGTGAAGAATTTCAATTCATATTTCGCTTCGGCAAGCAAGCCCAAGACGGAAAAGAAGGAAGAAAAGCCGGCAGAAAAGCCTGCAAAGAAGGCTGAGAAGAAGATTGAACCCAATAAGGAAGCCGACAAGGCGGAAAAGGTGCAGGCAAAGTCCGAAACAAAAACAGAGGCTAAGCCCGAAGCAAAGCCCGAAATAAAGGCAGAAGCTAAGCCCGAAGCAAAGGCAGAAGCAAAGCCCGAAGCAAAGAGCGACAAGCCTGCAGACAGAAAGCCTATGGGCGACCGTAACGACAGAAAGCCTTACGGCGACAGACAGCAGGGCGACAGAAAGCCTTACGGTGACAAACAGCAGGGCGACAGAAAGCCCTACGGCGACAGACAGCAGGGTGACAGAAAGCCCTACGGCGACAAACAGCAGGGCGACAGAAAGCCTTACGGCGACAGACAGCAGGGTGACAGAAAGCCCTATGGCGACAGACAGCAGGGTGACAGAAAGCCCTACGGCGACAGAAGAAACGATACCAGAAATGACCGCAGGGATACAAAGCCTGCACAGCAGACAGCTCCGGCACAGCCTGTTATCGACCTTGCAAATATCAAGACAAACGCACCTCCCACAAAGCACGTCAAGGGTGAGGCTGTACAGAGAGGCGAGCAGGTCACAAAGCACGTTGACACAAGGGGCAGTTATGTAAACCTTGATAAGTACAACGAGAAGTATGAAACCATAGCTTCGACCGAGAGCGGAAACAGACGTCAGAATGACGCTTATACAAAGAAGCAGAAGATAAGCCAGAAGTCGCAGAAGGGCAAGCAGCAGTTCAGCAAGAAGAAGGAAACAGAGGCTCAGAAGCTGAAGCGTCTTGAGCTTGAAAAGGCAAGAAAGAAACAACTCGAGATACAGGTTCCCGATGAGATAGTAGTATCGGAGCTTGCGTCACGTCTTAAGGTCACAGCCGCAGACGTTATAAAGAAGCTGTTCAGTCTGGGCGTAATGGTTACTATCAACCAGTCGGTCGATTATGATACGGCTTGTATCGTAGCGGAAGAATTCGGTGCAAAGGTTACCAAGGAAGTTGTAGTTTCCATCGAAGAACGTCTGTTTGAAGAGGTAGAGGATACAGAGGAGAACTTACAGCCCCGTTCACCCGTTGTTGTTGTTATGGGACACGTTGACCATGGTAAGACATCGCTCCTCGACAGAATCAGACACGCTAACGTTACGTCCGGCGAAGCAGGCGGTATCACACAGCATATCGGCGCTTACAGGGTAAAGGCAGGCGGCAGGGATATTACATTCCTTGACACTCCCGGACACGAGGCGTTTACCGCTATGCGTGCAAGAGGTGCGCTGGCTACGGATATAGCGATACTCGTTGTTGCCGCAGACGACGGCATTATGCCTCAGACGGTAGAAGCGATAAATCACGCAAAGGCTGCAAACCTTTCGATAATAGTTGCGATAAACAAGATGGATAAGCCTACGGCAAATCCCGACAAGGTAAAGCAGGAGCTTACCGAGCATGGTCTTGTATGCGAAGAATGGGGCGGCGATGTAATCTGCGTTCCCGTATCGGCAAAGACAGGCGAGGGTATAGATGAGCTTCTCGAAATGGTAAACCTCACGGCAGATGTCCTTGAACTTAAGGCTAACCCCGACAGACTCGCAAAGGGTGTTGTTATCGAGGCAAGAATCGACAAGGGCAGAGGTCCTATCGCTACTGTTCTTGTACAGACAGGTACTCTCCACACAGGCGATACCATAATCGCAGGTACTGCTGTAGGACGTGTCCGTGTAATGCGTGACGACAAGGGCAGAACCGTAAAGGAAGCCGGTCCTTCTGTTCCCGTTGAGATAATGGGTCTTGCGGAAGTGCCGAGCGCAGGCGACGATTTTGCGGCTGTTGAAGATGAAAAGCTCGCAAGAGAACTTGTTGAAAAGAGAAAGTTTGATGCTAAGGAAGAGCAGTTCAAACTCTACAAGAAGGTCAGCCTTGATAATCTGTTCTCACAGATCGAAGAAGGTTCAATGAAGAAGCTCCCCATCATAGTAAAGGCAGACGTGCAGGGTTCTGTAGAAGCTGTTTCACAGTCACTGTCAAAGCTGTCAAACGAGGAAGTAAAGGTAGAAGTAATTCACGGTGCGGTAGGTGCCGTAACAGAAAGCGACGTTATGCTTGCAAAGGCATCGGGCGCTATCATAGTAGGCTTTAACGTAAGACCTAACCCTGCGGCTGCAGACAACGCAAAGCGTGACGGTGTCGATATAAGACTCTACAGAGTAATATATGACGCAATAGAAGAAATCGAAACAGCCATGAAGGGTATGCTTGCGCCCAAGTACAGAGAAGTTGATACAGGACGTGTTGAGGTAAGACAGGTAATGAAGCTGTCGAGCGTCGGCGTGGTAGCAGGCTCTTATGTACTTGACGGTAAGGTACAGAGAAACGGCGAGGTAAGAGTTGTCCGTGACGGCATAATCGTTGCTGTTGACAAGATAGCAGGCTTACGTCGTTTCAAGGACGATGTGAAGGAAGTAGCCGCAGGCTACGAGTGCGGTATCACGCTTGAAAAGTTCACCGACATAAAGGACGGCGATATATTCGAGGCGTTTGTTACCGAGGAGTACAGAGATTAATGGCAAATTTCAATACAGCAAGACTTGCGGAGGATATAAAACGTGAAATCTCCACAGCTATGCGTGATATAAAGGACGGCGCTGTAGTAAAGGCGATGGTCGGTGTGTCACGCTGTGAGCTGACAAGCGATCTGTCCTACTGCAAGGTTTATATCACAACGCTTGAGGGCGGCGACACCACGAAAAATGTCGCCGAGCATCTCAAGAAGGCAGAGGGTTTCTTTAAAAGAAGAATCAACGAGCGTGTGAAGATGCGCAAGCTGCCTCAGCTGATATTCGTGCCGGATAATTCGATGGATTATTACGAGCATATCAGCGAGGTGATAAGCAAACTGCCGAAACCTGCCGAACCCGATGATAACGGCGATGACGAAAGGTAAACAATAATGATAACAGACGTTAAAAAAGCGGCAGAACTACTGAAAAGCAACGATGATTTTCTGATACTGTCACACGCCAACCCCGACGGAGATACACTGGGCTGTGCTTATGGCCTTTGCGGTATGCTTCAGAAGATGGGTAAACGGGCAAAGGTTATGTGTGCGGATGAGATAGCGCCCCGTATGGAGTTCCTGCGTGATACGGTGATACAGCAGAACTTTGAGGAAAAGACCATAGTGAGCGTTGACGTTGCCGACAGAAAACTGCTCGGAGACCTTGACGCAGTATACGGCGGCAGGATATTTCTTGCGATAGACCACCACGAGAGCAGACAGGAGTTTGCAAAATATACTCTTGTAGATCCCGAGGCGGCTGCGGCTTGCGAGCTTATTTTTCAGATAGCGGAGGAAATGAACGCACAGCTTGACGGTGAGATTGCGTCCTGCCTTTACACAGGACTTGCAACCGACACGGGTTGCTTCAAGTATTCCAACACGACAAGCAGAACGCACATAATAGCCGCTAAGCTGATGGCTTATGAGTTTGATGTTTCCGGCATCAATTACAAGCTGTTTGATATGAAGTCAAAGGGCAGGCTGGAGCTCGAACAGGCGATAATGCAGGGAATGGAATTCTTCTGTGACGACAGGGTAGCGGTAGTATGGCTGACAACGGAGCTTATGGAGCGCTTTAATGGCAGAGTTGACAGCGAGGACTTCAACGGTCTTGCAAGCCTTCCCCGTCAGGTAGAGGGCGTAATTATCGGCGCTACCGTAAAGCAGAAGGGCCCTGCTACGTTCAAGATCTCTGTCAGAACGGCAGAGCCGATAAATGCAGGAAGCGTGTGCGCCCTGTTCGGCGGCGGCGGTCACGCCAGAGCCGCAGGCTGTACCATAGAGGGCAGTATAGAGTTTGTGAAAGCAAAGCTGCTGCCTGTATTTGAAAAGGCGCTGAAAGCAAATGAATGAAATAAACGGCGTAATCTGTATCAATAAACCGCAGGATTTCACTTCGTTTGACGTTGTGGCGATAATGCGAAGGGCGGCAGGAACGAGAAAAATCGGTCACGGCGGTACGCTCGACCCTATGGCGACAGGCGTTTTGCCGATATATATCGGCAGAGCGGCAAAGACAGCCGACCTGAATCCTGTCAGCGACAAGAGATACCGTGCGACCTTCAGGCTCGGTGTGACTACCGATACCGAGGACGTATGGGGCAAGGTGCTGACAAAGAGCGAAAAGCCTGTTACACTTGCGGAAATTACCGATGCGGTAAAGACTATGCAGGGCGATATAATGCAGATACCGCCGATGTATTCTGCGGTGAAGATAAATGGCAAACGGCTTTATGACCTTGCAAGGCAGGGCATTGAGGTTGAACGTGCCGCTCGTCCGGTCACGGTATATTCGATAGAACTGTCCGACTATGACGAGGAAAAGCGCACAGGTACGCTTGATATTTATTGCTCAAAAGGAACCTATATCCGCACTATCATAAGTGATATAGGAAAAAAGCTCGGCACAGGAGCGATAATGACCTCGCTTTGCCGCACGATGGCGGCAGGCTTTACGCTTTCGGACTGCCACGATATTGAAACGCTTCGTAATATGCCGCCTGAGGATACTGCAAGGCTGGTACTGCCGACAGAGCGTGTTTTCTCGTGCTATGACGAGATAACTCTTGATGGTACACAAAAGAAGCTGTTCATGAACGGCATGATACTTGACTGCGGAAGAATGGATATTTCATACCCGGAAGGCACCTGCCTGCGTCTTAAGCACGAAGGCGATTTTTTAGGCGTGGCAAGGGTGAACGGGGAGAACGGGCTTAAAAGCGTATACCTTAATATATTATCTTGATTTTCCCATTTAATGCGGGACACGGAGGTTTATTCTTGATTGACATTACCGAAAATATAATACCCATCCCGCCGACAGCAACGGCACTCGGCTTTTTTGACGGCTTGCATTTAGGTCATATGAAGGTCGTGGAGGAATGCTTCAGACACGGCGGGCTTTGCCCTGCAATGTTCACGTTTCACAGCGACACGGCATTGCCTAAAAGGGAAAGGATAGAGAACCTGCTCACAAACGATATGAAGCTGGAGAAGCTCGCAGAAGCCGGAGTACAATATATTTATTCTCCGGATTTCAATTCGGTGTGCGACTACACGGCAAGGGATTTCATCGAAAAGGTTCTCGTGAAGATAATGAACGCAAAGGTCGTTGTGTGCGGATTTGATTTCAGGCTCGGAGCAGGCGGAGGAAGCAACGCTGAAGAGCTTAAATGTATATGCCGTGAGTACGGCATAAAGGTCGTTATAATACCGCCGTTCAGTCTGGACGGATGTGTGGTACATTCAACTGCCATCAAAAATCTGATAAAATCGGGTGAAATAGCAAAGGCGAACAAACTGCTCGGATATGATTTTTCGATAGAGGGCAGAGTAATAGAGGGCAACCGCATAGGCAGAACCATAGGAAGCCCGACCATAAACCAGCGTTTCCCCGAAAACATAGTTATGCCACGTTTCGGAGTATATAAGAGCGTGACATATCTTGACGGCAGGGTCATGCCGTCTGTTACAAACATAGGCGTAAAGCCTACTGTTGACTATAAGGACAGTCCTCTTGCGGAAACGCATATAATGGATTTTGACGGTGATCTTTACGGCAGGACACTGCGTGTTTCACTGCTTGATTTTATACGTCCCGAAAGACGTTTTGACAGCGTAGGCGAACTTAAAGCTCAGCTTGACAAAGATAAAATCACCGCCAAGCAATAAATACACTGTTTTATCACACAGGTTTCACCTATGCAGGATAGAATATAGCAGATGTGCGCAGGGCAGGTACGGCTATGTACCGACGCTCTGCCGGATACTTCGTTTTAAGGAGCAAAAAATGATAGAAGTAAAGAATCTGACTAAGCGTTACGGCTCTAAAACAGCAGTCAGCAATGTTTCCTTTACCGCAGAAGAAAGCGAGATACTTGGTTTTCTCGGTCCTAACGGTGCAGGAAAATCAACTACAATGAATATCCTTACGGGTTATCTTTCCTCAACAGAGGGCGAGGCAAAGATAAACGGTATAGATATTCTTGAAGAGCCTGTAAAAGCTAAGCAAATGATAGGCTACCTTCCCGAGCAGCCTCCGTTATATCTTGATATGACGGTAATGGAATACCTTAAGTTCGTATACGGGCTGAAAAAGTGCAAGTTGCCGATCAACTCGCATTTAAAGGAGATATGCAACCTTGTAAAGATAACCGATGTCAAGGATCGTGTTATCAAGAATCTTTCAAAGGGTTACAAACAGCGTGTGGGTCTTGCACAGGCGCTTGTGGGAAATCCGCCGGTGCTTATTCTTGACGAGCCTACGGTCGGACTTGACCCCAAGCAGATAATCGAGATAAGAGCGCTTATAAAGAAGCTCGGCAAGAACCATACCGTAATACTTTCAAGCCACATACTCCCCGAGATACAGGCGGTATGCGACAAGATAGTTATCATCAACAGAGGTAAGGTCGTAGCAAACGACAGCGCAGACCATCTTGCAAAGAATATGTCCGCAGATCACAAGCTTGTGATACGCTGTGAGGGAAATCCCGCAGACGTGAAGAAGCTGCTTTCGGCTATTCCCGGTATGGACGAGGTGTTCGTCAACAGGGAGAATGTCGAGGAGGGCGTCAGCGAATACTTCTTAAACGCAAAGCCCGGTACGGACATTCGCCGTGAAGTTTCAAAGCGTCTTGCGTCAAGAAATTACACTCTGCTTATGATGAAGTCCAGTGAGCTTACTCTTGAAGAAGTGTTCCTCAAGATCACAACGGGCGATATATACGGTAATGTCGGCGACAGCGTTGATAAGCTGAAGCTGTCAAAGTAAGCGGAAAGGCGGAATAAAAATGTTTGCAATATTTAAAAGAGAACTGAAGGCATATTTCACATCGCCGCTCGGCTATGTGTTCCTTGCTATTTTTTACGCATTTTCGGGATTGTTCTTTTATATCTTCGCCCTGTCTGTAGGCTCGACCGATATATCAAGCGTATTCCTGATGATGTTCATAGTGCTTATGGTTTTCGTGCCTCTGCTTACTATGCGACTGCTTTCAGAGGACAAGAAGCAGAAGACGGATCAGCTTATTCTGACCGCTCCCGTAAGCCTTTTGTCTATAGTAATGGGCAAGTTCCTTGCGGCTTATGCAATATTTGCGATAGGCGTTGCGGTCATGCCCGTATACGGCTTTGTAATGTCGACCTTTGCGACGGTTTCGTGGCTCCCGATATGGGGCAACACCGTAGGTCTTTTACTTCTCGGCGGTATATTCGTTTCTATAGGTCTTTTCATATCATCACTTACGGAAAACCAGATGATAGCGGCAATAGGCGGTTTCTTTATCAATCTTATGATACTGCTTATGAATACGCTGAAAAGCGCACTCCCCAACGGATTTTTACAGGACGTGCTTTCAAGCATCTCGGTATATTCGAGATACTCCGAGATAACAAACGGAATATTCAGCCTGTCAAGCCTGATATTCTTTGTGAGCGTTATCTTTATTTTCCTGTTCCTTACGGTAAGGGTACTTGAAAAACGCCGCTGGGCATAAGCGATGACTATGATAAAGGGATAAAGGAGAAAACGCATGAGTAAAATAAACGAAGCGGCTGAAGTAAAAGAAACAGCGGCTGAGAATAAAACAGATACCGCTCCTGCAGTAAAGAACGACGGCAGGAACGGCAAACCCCGCAAGAATCCGTTCAGAAACAAGAAATTCAAGTACGGCGGTCTGTCGGTACTGTTCACGGTCATATTTATAGTGGCTGTGGTTTTGGTAAACGTAATAATCACACTGCTCGGTGACAGATTCATGCCGACGGCGGATCTTACCGATTCGGGACTTTACAGCATTGAGCAGTCAACGGTAGATTATCTCAAAACCGTGACCGATGAGGTTACGATAACGGTAACAAGCGAGGAAGCGGCTTTTACCGGAGGCAGTTCTTATTACTATCAGACTAACGAGATACTGAAGAAGATCGCAGCGGCGAATTCCAACATAAAATTACAGTATATTGATGTAGTTTCAAACCCCGGCTTTATAGCAAATTACACCGAAACCATAACCTCGAATGAAATTATGGTAGAGAGCAAGGCTACAAAGCGTGTAAAGGTGCTGACCTACGAGGACTTCCTCAGCATAACCTATAATGAACAGTACCTCAACTATTACGGCGTGAAGCGGCCCGAAAAGGTTGAAGCCAACGCAGAGCAGGCTGTAGTATCCGCTATTATGAACGTTACCGATACAGATCCTGTAAAGGTTGCGGTTTTAACGGGCTACGGAGAAACAGAGAACACTGTTTTACAGAATCTGCTCAAGACAAACAGCTACGTTATCGAATCGGTTAACATTACGCTTACAGACAAGATAAGCGAGGACTACGATTTTGTATTTATGTTCGGACCCGATAAGGATTATTCCGTTGCCGATATAAACAAACTCGACACATGGCTCGACAACAGCGGTAAATTCGGCAAGAACCTTGTATATGTAGGCAACCCCAAGCTTGGTGATTCACCGAACATTGACGGTCTGCTTGACCAGTGGGGTCTGAAGGTCGAAAAGGGTATCACCTACCAGACAGACGAAAACTACACCTACAGCGGTATGAACACATATCAGGTGCTTTCAGTACCCGATACAAACTTCAGCAAGTTCACAAACAGCTCGCCCGTTCACGGCTACAATATGAGCCCTGTGACATCAAAGTGGGCGGATCAGAACGGCAACGGCAACATTACCGTACAGTCTATACTAAACACCTATGCAGGTGCTGTTATAAAGCCGCAGGACAGCGGTGATAACTGGTCGCCCGAGAGCGATGCGGAAAGAAAGCAGTATTCTGTTATAATGCAGGCGATAAAGACAAGATATGAGGGTACAAATCCCTTCTCCAGCCGTATAGTAGCAATCGGCGGTATGGAGTTCCTCAACACATCGTTCCTGCAGACAGCGTCCGTAAACAACTCACAGCTTATTATGAATATCTTCAACGTAAGCTGTAACAAGGAGGAAGGCATTACGCTCACTCCCAAGTCCTACAACGCCTCAACCTTTGAGATAACAGACGCACAGAAGAACGGCCTTGCTATAGGCTTCGTCATCGTACTGCCTCTGTTACTGATAATATCCGGTATTGTAATATGGGTAAAGCGTCTGCATAAGTAAGCGAAAGGTCGGCAATGAAGAAAAATACTAAAATAATACTCGGCTCGGTAATCGGCATTGCGGTACTCGGTGCGGCAACGCTCGCACTGGTGCTGACACAGCCGGAGAGCGACAACGCAGACTCTGGCACGTCAAGCAGCGAAACCGTCAGCGTGACCGATTATACGACCGATGATATTTCAACGCTCACGATAAGCAACGAGAGCGGCGAATATACGATAAACCGTTTAGGTAAGGAAAAGTGGGGCATAGATTCGATCCCCGAGGCACTTGCAAACAGCAGTGCATATTCAACCGCAATGAGCAGTGCAGGCGGCATCGGCGCAAAGCAAATCGTTGAGGAAAATGCGACAGATCTTGCAAAATACGGCTTTGACAAGCCGACCGCAACGGTTAAAATGACATTCAAGGATAACAAGGCTGAGGATATAACCTGCCTTATCGGTATAAAGTACGAGGGCGAAAACTCGTGGTACGTTAAAACCGACAAGAGCGATACGGTATATCTTGTAGCAAATGCAGGCGTCAGCTTCGCAATGAACAGCGAGCTGTCATACGTCAACAAGTCAACGCTTACAGCGGCTTATGATTCCGAGAATGATAAAGTAAACAGGGTTCGTATCGAGCGAAAGGATCTGGATAAGGATATAGTTCTTGACAAGCTCCCCGAGGAAACCGAAAAGGAGTTTTCGTCAACATACGTTGCTTATGAGATGTCCAGCCACAACAATATCCTTGCAGACGATGAGCTTGACAAGAAAGTGATTTACGGCCTGTTCGGAATATCGGCTTCAGATGTGTTTGCCGTATCTCCCACAGACGAGCAGAAAAAGCAGGCGGGTCTTGACGATCCGAACTGCACCGTTACTATGGTAAGCAACAAGGAAACCGTTACCAAGCTCACTTTAGGCTCTGCTGTCTACACTGTTACAAAGAACGATGAAACAGGCGAAGAAATAAAGACGATAACGGGCTACTATGGTATGCTCTCAGGCAAGGACGCAATATATGTGTTCTCTCCCGACTCTCTGCCGTGGCTTACCGCAACACCCGAAAATATGCTTTATAAGCTGTTCCTTACACCTTATATCTATTATCTTGACGGTGTAACAATCTATGACAGCGACAGAAAGGCATATGATTTCACTATTACGGGCGACGCTGACAAGTCGAGCTTCACATACGAAGGCAAGGAGGTAGATTCAGCCAAGTTCAAGGCATTCTATCAGTATCTGCTTTCGGCATACGCAGAGCAGATTTACCTTGACGATCTTACAGGTGACAACAAGTTCATCGCAGGTGTCACCTACGATCATCGTGAAGAAGGCAAGGAAAACGACGTTGTCGAGTTCTATGCGAGCGAGAGCGACCGTACCTGCATTATCGTTGTAAACGGCGATGTCCGCTACAAGGTAAGGCAGATATATGCGACAAGACTTCTTGAAAATCTGAATGCGCTTCTCTCCGGCGGAGAGATAGTATCAGAGTTCTGATGCCGCAGGGCATTATAATTGATATGTGACGATAGGGGGCGGATCTTAAATTTTGCACGGGATCTGTCCGTCACATACTGACCGTTAGTGCAACGGTGGAGGTTATTATGACAGAGCAGGAATTTTTCACCTACAAAGGTCTTCCTCTTGTAAGGAAAGACAACACTATCTATTATGGCAATATGTCAGACAAATACGTTGCCATGCTGACTGTATTATCCACCCACAAGGTCAAGGATCTTGAGATAGCCGACAAGACAAGGGTACAGCTTATGTCAACTGATCCGAAAACCCCAGCTACAGAGATAATTGCAAAGACGAGCGAAAGAGGCAGTCTTTATGAGGCTCTTGATGTGGCAAGTATATGGCTTTCAAAGAATAATTGATAAAAACCGCTCCGCCGTATTTTTTACGGCGGAGCGGTTTAATGCCGTGTCCGGTTTTAACGATGCCTATAAAAACAGATAAGCCCCCGTCAGAAAGACGGGGGCAACGCTGTTTATATGATATGTTGTGCAAATTACTTCAGCAGTGTGATCTTGCCGATAAGAGGAAGCTCTTTAGCCTGTCCCTGTGCGGCGTTGATGATACCCATAATCATAAGTACCAGAGTGAAGATACCGCCTACTGCGCTTAAAAGTCCGCCGATTATAAGACCTGCTATAGGAATAATACCGAATATACCTGTTACAACACCTATTGCAAGCTCCAACAGGAACAGTACAAGTCCCTGGTTTGTGTGATAGCGTGCATACTTCGAGTTAGGACAAGCAAGCAGGGGAATAAGGAACAGGAATCCTATATAAGCGAGTACGGACATACCCTTGTTATCGTTGATATCCTGTGGGTCAAACTGCGATGTTGTATCATTTGTGTTCATCATGTTGTTTACAAAGTTCTGTGCGTTCTGTGTGTTCTGCTGTGTGTTTCCTGCGGGAGCGCCACAGTTAGGGCAGTTATTAGCTCCGTCGGGGAGCTGGTTCCGCATTTGTTGCAAAAAGCCATTGTTGTTACCTCCGAATAGTATTTAAACATTCCGTTTTCTGAATTACACGGCAAAAGCCGTTACTTAAATTATAAAACGTTTTTTAATAAAAGTCAACATTTTTCGTTTGGAATTAAGCGATTGTTCCGTGAAAATCCGAAATATATCCGTAACCTGCCGTGATTAAAAGCTGTTTGATGTAAAAATTGTTGCAATCCGCTTGAATATGTGATAAAATATAGCTATTGTAACAGCGGCAGACCCAATATGCCGCTCACCCATTACAAAATAAATGCAAGGAGGAAAGGTCATACCGTTTATGCGGCGGTAAGACCGACATATAAATATGAACGCATTTTCATACAGAGTACAGACATTGCAGCCATCAGCAATAAGAGAGATACTTAAATTTACGGCAGATCCTGAGGTAATCAGCTTTGCAGCGGGCAATCCCGCTCCCGAGGCTTTCCCTACAGAAGAGATTGCCCGTATAACAAATGAAATACTTACAACCACGCCCATTGACGCACTTCAGTATTCTATCACGGAGGGCTATACACCCCTTCGTAACTGGATAAAGGACGACCTCAAGAAAAAAGGTATGTTCAACGAGAATGATGAAGATGTGGTTATCACATCGGGCGCACAGCAGGCTATTGAGGTAGTGACCAAGGAGATATGCAATGAGGGTGACACGATTATCTGCGAAGCTCCTACGTTCATCGGCTCGCTGAACGCATTCCGTTCCTATAATGCTAAGCTTGTAGGCGTTGAGATGGAAGATGACGGTATAAATATCGACAAGCTCGAAAAGGCTCTTATAGAGAATCCCAGAACGGCTTTCATCTATCTCATACCCAACTTCCAGAACCCTACAGGCAAGACAATGAGCCTTGAAAAGCGTAAGGCTGTACTTGCGCTCGCTCAGAAGTACAACGTATATATCCTTGAAGACAATCCCTACGGCGATCTTCGTTATATAGGCGAAAATGTGCCTACCATAAAGTCGCTCGACAAGAACGGTAACGTTCTTTATGCAGGAACATTCTCAAAGACGCTTGCCCCCGGTCTGCGTGTGGGATACCTCTGCGCCCCCAAGAACGTAATCGCTAAGGCTGTAGTTTGTATGCAGGTTTCAACCGTTCACACCTCTATCCTGCCGCAGATGATCACCTATAAGTTCGTTACCGAAAACGATTTTGAACAGCACCTTGAAAAGCTGAGAGAGATCTACAAGCACAAGTCGGATCTTATGCTTACAAACCTCAAGATGAAGATGCCCAAGTCCATAAAGTTCACAGAACCCGAGGGTGGTCTGTTTATCTGGGGTACGCTTCCCGACGGCGATATGCCTTACTTCTGCAAGAAGGCGGTAAAGAACAAGGTAGCTGTTGTTCCCGGCAACGCATTCTTAACCGATGAAAACGCTCCTTGTCTGTCATTCAGACTTAACTATTCCACTCCCACAGACGAACAGATTGAAAAGGGTGTGGACATTCTTGCCGAAGTGGCAAGCACAATGTACAGATAATAAGCATTGACCGACATACAAGGAAAACAGGAACGGAATAATAAAAATATTATCCACAACGGACAAATTTGCAAAGGGGTAACTATGCCCTTTGCACATAGCTGTCAGAAGAAAATTCTAAGAACGGAAGCCTGTAATGAGCCTTGTAGGACGGTCTGCATCTGTCAATCTGCCGGTTTATTGCGGCTGCCGTAACGTTTGAAATACATAAAAAGATATTGCACACGCACGGCAGGCAAAAGGTAAATCGCTCTGATGCCGTATCTTTTTGTGTTTCGCAAGACCGCATTTACGGTCGGAAAGAAACGGTGAATGAATGAAGTATTTTGATAAGCTGTCTGCCGCTGTGCAGGCAGCTTTTTCTGTCAGGGCAGTCGATACGGATAAGCTGTTATACTGCGTAAAAGCAGATATGGACGGCGAGGGGTGTTATTATGACACCTACATCACGTTTGATAACAAAACACTTTATCTGTTATCGGGCTATGACAGACTTGTAAAGAATAAAAAGACGTTTGACACACAGTTTGATTTCAAGGATTTCAGCGAATATCCTATGGAGGAGATCGAAAAGCTGTATGTTGACCGCTATCAGTTTACGGCAAGGCTGATGGCGAAGATGACGGACGGTACGGAAAAACAGCTTGCGATGTTTTCGGGAGGGTTTTCCGAAAAATTCGAGCAGTTCTGCCGCCGTTATGAAACAATCAAAAAGGGCGAAACGCCCGACGATTCCGCACTTGACGACAAGACACTGTATTGCCCGAAGTGCAACAGAAAATATCCCGACCCGAACAGAGCCTTCTGCCCGTACTGCACCAAGCGTACATGGGTGTTCAAGCGGCTGCTCGGTATGTTCGGCGACTACAAAAAGCAGATAGCGGTGATACTTGTTCTGATAGCGGTATCGGTGGCGCTGGGACTTATCGCCCCCTATTTTGGCACAAAGATGCTGTACGATGACGTTCTGAGCGAGGGCGGAAGCCTGCACGGACAGATACTGTTCGTGATACTCGTTATGGCGGCATTCTCACTGCTGTCTACGGGATTTTCGATGATTTACGGCGTTATTATAAGCAGGATAACACCGCAGGTAATACATAAGCTGAGGACGGATATTTTTGCTTCTATGCAGAAGCTGTCGCTGTCATTCTTCACAACTAAGCAGACAGGCTCGCTTATGGGCAGGGTAGACCGTGACAGCTTTGACGTGTACGGATTTTTCGTTGATATAGTTCCGCAGTTTATTGCGAATATGATAAAGATAGCAGGACTTGTCGTGCTTATGCTTATGGTGAACCCGATAATATCGCTGTCGATGTTCCTTGCTGTGTTCTTTGTACTGCTGTGCGAGGTGCTTTGGCTGAGAGGTCAGAGAAGGCACTGGAGAAACCGTGATATTGCAAGACGAGGTGTTACGTCTACCTTGTCGGACGCACTGAACGGACACAGGGTAGTAAAGGCGTTTTCCCGTGAGGAACAGGAAATATCCCGTTTTGGCAGGAAGAACGATAATCTTTATTCGGCTGAATACGCAAGGGATAAGAGGAGCGCTCATTTCTTCCCTGTACAGCACGGAATATATGCCGTTTTCAGCGGTGTTATATACTGTCTTGGCGTTGCTCTTGTGCTGATGGGCAACCTTCAGCTCGGCGGACTGACACTGCTCATAAACTATTTCGGTGTAATATGGGATCCGATATTCTTCTTTATGTATATGGGCAACGACTGGGCAAGGTGTACCGATGCCGCAGGCAGAATGTTCGAAATACTCGACAGCGAGCCTACAGTGAAGCCGCCCGCCGAGCCAGCAGTTATACCGGACGGTGTTCTGAAGGGCGATATTTGTTTCAGAGATGTAACGTTTGAATATGAAGCAGGCAGACCGGTGCTTAAAAATATGTCGTTTGCTACCGAGGCAGGCAGATTTACCGGCATTGTCGGCAAGACGGGTGCGGGAAAATCAACTATCATCAATCTCATATCAAGAATGTACGATGTAACATCGGGCGAGATAACGATAGACGGGATACCCGTGAAGAAGATACCGTTTGACGTTCTCAGAAAGAATATCGGCGTTGTGTCACAGGAAACATATCTGTTTATGGGAACTGTCGCAGACAATATCAGGTACGCAAGACCCGATGCGACAATGGAAGAAGTGATACAAGCGGCAAAAAGTGCAAACGCTCACGATTTTATAATGAAGCTCCCCGAAGGGTACGATACCGTAACGGGAAGCGGCGGTGTAAGCCTGTCGGGCGGCGAAAAACAGCGTATATCAATAGCCCGTGCGCTGATACAGAAGCCGAATATACTTATACTTGACGAGGCCACGGCGGCTATGGATACCGCAACAGAACGTAAGATACAGAGTGCGATAGATAATCTCAAGAGCGGCAGAACGATAATTGCGATAGCACACCGCCTCTCAACGCTCCGTGACGCAGACAAGCTGTATGTTATCGAACACGGCGAGGTCAAGGAGAGCGGAACTCACGATGAGCTGATACGCACAAACGGAAAATACTTTGAGCTGTATAAGCTGCAAAGCGAGTCGCTGAAATCTGTCGGACTTGACTGATGCAGAAAGGAGCGCTTATGAAACAGAATACAACTGCAATTTATGATGTGGATACACTTAACATTCTTTCACCCGATAAAATCGGGCTTACCGAAACCGAAAGCGGCTATCTTGAGTTTTCGTATGACGGCAGGGATTATGAAAAGGTCGATCTTACAAGGCTCGTACCGTTCAACGATGAAAACAGGTATATAAGCGTAAGCTATAAGAATGAGGAAGACGAGTGGAAAGAGATAGGCGTTATAAAGGATCTTGATGACCTGTCGGCTGATACTAAAAAGACAGCCGATGATTATCTCAAGCTCAAATACTACATTCCCGAGATAAAGAAGATCCACAGGATAACGGATAATCAGATGGGGTATCTTTTCCTTGAAGCCGATACTACGGCAGGCGAAAAGAAAATAGCCGTGTATGACTGGTGGCATAATTTCAGAGTGATACACGGAAAGATGCTTGCCGTGACGGACGCAGACGGAAACCGCTACAGCGTACCTGATGTTGACAGGCTGGACAAGGCAAGCATAAAAAAGCTTCAGCTGTTCATCTGATACCGCATTTACTGATTTTACAGAAAGGAGTGGGTATAAATGAATTTGAAACTGTCAGTACCGAAAGGCGTGGATATTGACAGCGTGAGCTTTTCACTGCCGTTTGACATAGACAAAAAGGCTAAAAACGCAAACGGGCATCTTACTGCCACAAAGGACAAGCTCACGGTATATTATGACGATAAATCGGTACGGGAGTTTGCCGTATCGGATATAAGCAAGATAACGGTAGAACAGCTTATCGGCTGTTCGATGCTGTGCGTAAGGGATATGCACGGCAGGGACATATGCGTCTGTCAGTTCTCGCAGAAGTATTATATGCGCTATGCGGAGCTTGCAAAGATATATGAGCATTACATTGCTACGGGCGAATTTACCGAGCATACGGACGCAGACGAGCCAAGCTGTCAGAAGTGTGGAGCGGCACTAAGAGGCAGCAGTAAATGTATGTTCTGCGATGCGAAAAAGGGCGTGTTTTTAAAACTCGTAAAAAGGCTTGCGCCGTACAAGGTGCAGTTTGGTCTGTCGCTTTTCGCAACATTTGTGCTGTATGCTTTTGACGTTATCAATCCGCTGTTCCAGCGTATACTGGTAGATGACCTTATAGTGCCGAATAACAGCGACTGGGGGCTTTTCTGGAAGATAACGCTGTGCATTCTTGTGCTTAACCTGTCCTCTATGGGATTCAGGCTGCTGCAGGAGGTGTGCAACTATAAAATATCAACGGCATACGGCAGGGATCTGCGCCGTGATATTTTCAACAAGACCCAGCAGCTATCCATGAGCAATGTTGCAAAACGCACTCCCGGTGAGCTTATCAATCGTGTATCGGGCGATGCGGCAACATTGCAGGATTTTATGACAAGGCAGGGCAAGGATATGATTTTTCAGACGACCGCACTTGTTGCGCTTCTGATAATTATGTTCATCACAAACTGGAAGCTGGCGATAGTAATTACCGTTCCGTTACCGCTTGCGGCTTTCCTTTCGGTAAAGTCGTTCAATGCGATAAGTGTAAGATACGGCAGAGTGTGGCGCTTCCAGTGCCGTGCAAGCGAGCTTCTGCACGATGTTCTGCACGGAATAAGGGTAGTAAAAAATTACGGCAACGAGGACAGAGAGATAGAAGCGTACAGAAATGCCTCTGCGAAATGGGCAGATTCTGTAAAGAAAGCCGATATACTCTGGTATATGGTACAGCCGCCTATCCGTTATATATTCAGCATAGGCGAGTTCTGTGCGCTGTTCTTCGGCGGCAGTATGATACTCGGCAGAGAGATGCAGCTCGGTGAGCTGATACAGTTCACAACCTATGTCGCTATGCTCTACGGTCCTATCCAGTGGCTTACAAGCCTGCCCAGAGTGCTTGCACAGGCAAGAGTAAGCGCAGGAAAGGTATTCGAGATACTTGAGGAGGATAATGATATAAGCGACACCGAGAACGCCGTCAGCCTTGATATAAAGGGCGATATTGAGTTTAAAAACGTATATTTCGGCTACAAGGCGTATAATCCGGTGCTGAAAGACGTTTCGTTCAGTATAAAGCAAGGCGAGATGATAGGCATAGTCGGACATTCCGGTGTCGGCAAATCCACGCTTATAAACCTTGTTATGCGTCTTTATGACGCAACATCGGGTCAGGTGCTGATAGACGGCACGGACGTGCGTAATATATCGCAGAATTCATTGCGTTCGCAGGTGGGAGTTGTATTGCAGGAAACGTATCTTTTCAGCGGTACGGTGCTTGACAATATCCGCTATGCAAAGCCCGATGCAAGCTTTGAGGAAATAGTCAATGCCGCAAAGACGGCAAACTGCCACGATTTCATCACCCGTATGCCTGACGGCTATAATACCGTTGTGGGCGAGCGAGGCTACAATCTGTCGGGCGGCGAACGTCAGCGAATAGCTATTGCAAGAGCGATACTGCACGACCCGAAGATACTTATACTTGACGAAGCTACCGCATCGCTTGACACACAGACCGAAAAGCAGATACAGGACGCTCTCGACAGGCTGATAAAGGGCAGAACAACAATAGCGATAGCTCACAGGCTGTCAACGCTTGCAAATGCCGACAGGCTTATAGTGCTGAAAAAGGGCAGAGTTGCCGAAATCGGAACACATACCGAGCTTTTACAAAGCAAGGGTGTATATTACGAGCTTGTTATGGCACAAAAGCAGACTGCAAGGCTGAGGAAGAGTGAAACTCCGGCGCTTGCTATGGGTTGAGGGTAAATTATAAATAAAGAGGCACATTCCGCTCATTATGCAGAATGTGCCTTTTTTTACCTCAAACCCTTTAAAATTCACCTTCACATATTGATTTTTCCTTTTCGCTGTGGTAAAATATTATAGAATATAGTCCCATACTATAAAATCCGTAAAAATCAACATAAAAAGGGACGTAAACGGTATACAAGAAAGGAAATTAAAAAATGAGTAAGGTAGTCAAGTTCGGCGGCAGCTCACTCGCCGACGCAAATCAGTTCCGCAAGGTAGCTGATATAATCAGAAGCGACAAGGAACGCAGATATGTAGTTCCCAGTGCGCCCGGCAAGCGTTTCAAGGACGATATAAAAGTAACGGATATGCTCTATGCGTGCTATGACGCAGTCGCAAATGAGGGCAAGAACGCATACAATCAGTTTGCGCCTATCGCAGAGCGTTTCAACGGAATTATAAGCGATTTAGGACTTACTCTTTCACTTGATGACGAGTATGAAGTAATTATAGACAATTTCCGCAAGAAAGCCGGTAAGGATTATGCCGCAAGCCGTGGCGAATACCTGAACGGTATCATTCTTGCAAATTATCTGGGATATGAATTCGTAGATGCCGCAAAGGTAGTATTCTTCCGTCCCGACGGAAAGTTTGACGATACGCTTACAGATACCTGCCTTGCATCTGTACTGCACGGTCTTTCACACGCTGTTATCCCCGGATTCTACGGAGCTAACCCCGACGGCACGGTACGCACATTCTCAAGAGGCGGTTCTGATGTTACCGGCTCTATCGTTGCAAAGGCTATCAATGCCGAGCTTTATGAAAACTGGACAGACGTAAACGGCTTCCTTATCGCAGACCCCAGAATAGTTGACGAGCCTAAGGTTATCGAGTCTATCACATATAAAGAACTGCGTGAGTTGTCTTATATGGGTGCGTCGGTACTTCACGAGGCCGCAATCTTCCCTGTAAGAAGCGCAAAGATTCCGATAAATATCCGCAACACCAACGACCCCTCGGCAAAGGGTACAATGATAGTTGCAGAGGACAACGAGCCTCCTCAGCACATAATCACGGGTATTGCAGGTAAAAAGCACTTCAGCGTTATCTCAATCGAAAAGGATGAGATGAACAGCGAGATAGGCTTCTTACGCAGAATACTTACAGTGCTTGAGGCTAACGGTATGTGCTTTGAGCATATCCCCACAGGCATCGACACAATGAGCATTATCGTTGACGGCAAGGACGTTGACAAGACCCCCGACATTGTTGAAAAGATATGCGAGGTAACAGACCCCAACCATATTGAGATAGAGAACGATCTTGCACTTATCGCTATAGTAGGACGTGGCATGAAGTCCAAGAAGGGTACTGCTACAAGAATATTTGCGGCTTTATCACACGCAGACATCAATATAAAGATGATCGACCAGGGTTCAAGTGAGCTTAATATCATAGTAGGTATCCACGAGGCTGACTTCGAGAAGGCTATCAAGGTTATTTATGATATGTTCATACTCAGCGAGGATTGATAGATCTATATTCAGCAAAGATTAATCGCTGAGTTGTGAATTGTGTTTTCGGGTTTAGCTTAAAGCACAGCAATCGGGAGAGTTTGAGGTTTATAAAATTGAAAATCAGACTTTCAGTCTATCGAAAAACCTATATAATTTTTGAAAATGGGGTTTGGGGCGTAGCCCCAAGCGGGGTGAGGGCGGCAGCCCCACACTCAGCCCCGGCACGGATGCCGGGCGTGTATGCCCCAAGGCTCTGCACGATGCAGAGCCAACCAAGCATACACAGCCTTTCACGGGGAAAGGGGTTTGGGGATAGGGATTGAGGATGAGCAGTTTTTTGAAAAAACATACTTTTTCTATAAGCTGCAGACTTTCCATTCATACTCAGCTAAGATTAATCGCTGAGCGGTTTAACGGGCGGAAATTCAGAGAAATATATATTTGAAAAGGAGAAGTGAACAATTATGATGACGTACGATTCTCTTACCAATGCAAAGCTGACAAAGTTTTTCAAGGCGGGAAACTACAAAAAGCAGATAATCAAGAATATCGAGATTATCGGTCAGCGCAAGCTGGTAATACTGGGTGACGGACGGGGCGTTAACGGCGAGATACTGAAAAAGGTTCTCGGTCAGCTCAGAAAAAAAGGCGTCCGTGTTCCGGAACTTGCGTTTGAGGCTACAAACGATGAGCGCACGCTTGTAAAGGGCGATAATTCTATCAGAAGTATCACCGAACTTAAGGGTATGTCAAAGGCATATTACGTTCTTGTTTCATCGTCATACGATGAGCTTGAGGTATATCTCAAGGGTATGACAGGACGTGTCGGAAGCGCACAGTCTATCGAAAAGCGTTTACAGCAGTACGGCTTTACAGAGCGTGACTACTGCCTTGTAAATCAGCCTGTAGGTTTCCTCGGCACATATATGAAGATGAAACGTTCACAGTTCAACATCTCCGACAAATCAACACAGAACAAGCTTGAAAAGGATGTCCGCCGCACCGAGCCGCAGCTTGCCGAATGCAAGGATAAGTTTCACGGTCAGCGTTGCTTTATTATCGGCTATAAGAAAGGTGTAAAGCTTGATGATCTGAACCTGCTGTTCAATGAAAAGTGCATAAGCTACAACGGTATATGCAAGTTCTTCAGCAAGACCCCCCTCCGTCCCACACAATACATACTGTCAAATGCCGAGCATTATCTCGGAAACGGCAAGTATATCGAAGCTATGGACTGCTTTGTCGCAAGCAATGTGACCGTATTTGAGGATAAGTTTGAGAAGAAGCCTACCTACTTCAATATAATGGGCAACGGCTTTATCCCTCAGCTGCCCTCATTCGGCTCTACACAGCACAGCGAGGCTTTAAGACGTGTCGATGATCTGTATATTGCTTTACAGCTTGCTTTGTATGAGGGCTTCTCGGAAATATACATCTACGGCTTTGACGGAATTTACGACGCTCAGATAACAAGCTATGACGAGGCTCTTGTAAATGACGAGAAGAAGTACGATTATCCCGAGGAAGCACAGACACTGCTTAAAAACGTAAAGACATACGCTTCAAGCGCAGGTGTTTCTATCTACAATATGAGCGGTATCGACAGCCTCAATATGTTCGAGAGCCGCACGATTGACCAGATAGATTTCTCGACAACAAAGCTGTTATCAAAAATTTAAACAGTTTTTGATTTTCAGCGGTTCTAAAGCTGATTTAAATAATTAATTTAAGGGATTATAATGAGTTTAGCCGATAAATATTTTATAGAAAACTGCCGTGACATAATCGAACACGGCTCATGGGATACAAACAGCGAGGTCAGACCCCGTTGGGAAGACGGCACACCCGCACATACCGTAAAAAAGTTCTGCGTGGTAAACCGTTATAATCTGCAGGAGGAATTTCCTGTAATGACGCTCCGCCGTATCTACTACCGTTCCGCAATAGAAGAAATATTGTGGATATATCAGAAAAAAAGCAATAGAGTTGCGGATCTTTCCACTCATATATGGGATTCGTGGGCTGATGAAAACGGCACGATAGGCAAGGCTTACGGCTGGCAGCTCGGACAGAAGAGCATCTATCCCGAGGGCGAGTTCGATCAGGTGGACAAAGTGCTGTACGACCTTTCGCACAATCCTGCGAGCCGCCGTATAATGACCAATATGTACAATCATAAGGATCTGCACGAGATGGGACTTGCGCCGTGTGCCTACAGTATGACCTTCAACGTGACGGGAGATACGCTGAACGCTATTCTCAATCAGCGTTCACAGGATATGCTCACTGCGAACAACTGGAACGTGTGCCAGTATGCCGCACTTCTGATAATGTTCGCAAAAGCGTCGGGACTTAAGGCAGGCGAGCTTGTACACGTCATAGCGGATGCACATATCTACGACAGACATATCGACGCAGTAAAACGCATTATAGAAAAAGAGCCTTATCCCGCACCCGAGATGGTTGTAGAGGATATAACCGATTTCTATAAATTCACTAAAAACAGCTTTACGCTGAAAGACTATAAATATCACGATTTCGACGAAAAAATCGAAGTGGCGATATAACCCCATAATGCCCCGCATTGCTTTTGCGGGGCTATGAGTGTTTATACAGGAGGTGAGGCACACAGGTGACATATATCGTACTTGACCTGGAATGGAGCCAGCCCGTATGCAGAGAAAAAATGCGTATAGCAGGCACAAGAGTTCTACAGGTGGAAATCATACAGATAGGCGCAGTTGCCGTGACGGACGGTATCGTAAGCGAGGATTTCTTTTCGGAATATGTAAGACCGAGATATTATACCGAGCTTAAAGGCAGGATAAAGAAGCTGACGGGTATTACGAAAAATGACCTTAAGAACGCCCACGATCTTACAGTGGTGCTGAAGAGCTTCAGAAAATGGCTCGAAAAATTCGGGAAGGACGTTATTATAGTAACGTGGGGACCCGATGACATACCTACGCTTGTAAAGCAGTGCGAGTTCTACGAAAGGGACACCGGCTGGCTTCCCGAATGGTTCAACCTTCAGCCTTTGATGACAAGGCAGTACGGGATAGACAGAGCGCAGATAACACTTCAATCTGCCGTAGAGATAACCGGTGTACAGCAGGAGCTTGACTACCACAGCGCAATAAACGATGCGTACTATACCGCACTGGTTCTTACTAAGATAAACGACATACCGAGCGAAATAGAGCTGCAGAAAAAGATAGATTATGTTCACAGCAATCCTTTTCTGAGCCTAAGACAGACCTCGGAGGGTACGGTAAAGACCGCCCGTATGAACGCAGTGCCGAGATTATCCGAGCTTAACCGCTATATCTGTCCTGTCTGCGGTAAACCCGCAACGCTGAAAAGCAGGCTGATATGGCTAAGCCCGATGAACTATATGGCTGTAGTGCATTGCAACAAGCACTCCGTAAAGGTCACGGTAAGGTTTGAGAAGAAAGCGGACGGCGAATACAGATGGGTAAAGAAATACACGCTGTCCGAAGAAAAGGATGAGGAACTTTATTCATCGCTATTAAAGGAAAAATATCCTGCACTGCAGGAAAAAAGCGATAGAAAAATTCCTGCCGTTAAAACCGGCAGAAATCGTATAAAAGTCAAAATGGAAAGGAAAAACATAAACAATGGCTAAGTTCAAAGCGGCTACGGTATTCAGCAGCAATATGGTGCTTCAGAGAGAGAAGAACGTAAGAGTATTCGGCACGGGCAAAAACGGCGAAAGCGTAATAGTTTCGATATGCACAAACAAAGCGGTAACAGAGGTAGCCGACGAAAAGTGGTGTGTTACACTTCCTGCGATGAAAGCAGGCGGCCCTTATGAGATGAAGATAAGCAACGGCGAAGAAACTATCGTATTCGGTAACGTTATGATAGGCGAGGTATGGCTCGCAGGCGGTCAGAGCAATATGGAGCTTGAGCTTCAGAACTGCATGGGCGGCAAGGATTTTCTTGCGAACGATAAGACCGAAAACGTCCGCTATTACTACACGCAGAAAAACTGCAACATGGATGAAAAGTTCTTCCGTGACGAAGAAAACACAGGCTGGAGCTGTTTTGACAGCGAAAGCGCAAGAGCGTGGAGCGCAGTTGCGTATTTCTACGCAAAGGAGCTTGCCGCAAGGCTTGGTGTTACTGTCGGAATAATCGGCTGTAACTGGGGCGGTACAAGCGCAAGCTACTGGATGAGCCGTGAATCTCTCGAAAAGGATACAGACCTTAAGGCATACCTTGACGATTTTGATAATGCGGTAGCAGGCAGGTCAAGAGAGGAAATGGACAAGGAATATCTTGACTATGTGAAATATGAGGAAGAGTGGCAGAAGAAGTCGGTAGAGTTCTACAGCGCACATCCCGACGGAACGTGGGACGAGTGTCAGGCTTACTGTGGTGTAAGCAAGTATCCCGGTCCTATGACGCCTTTAAATCCCTTCCACGCAACAGCGCTTTATGACAGTATGGTAAAGCGTGTATGCCCGTATACCATCAAGGGCGTTATCTATTATCAGGGCGAAACGGACGACAACAGACCGAAAACTTATTTCAAGCTGTTCAAGGCGCTTATTCAGCTTTGGAGAGATGACTGGGGCGATGACGAGCTTCCGTTCATGTTTGTACAGCTCCCGATGCACCGCTATAAAGCCGACCCCGACTGGAAGCACTGGTGCCTTATAAGAGAGGCGCAGATGCGTACCTTCAAGACAGTAAAGAATACGGGTATTGCGGTTATTCTCGATTGCGGAGAATTCAACGAGATACACCCCAAGAACAAGGTACCGGTAGGTCACAGACTGTACCTGCAGGCTATGCACCACGTTTACGGCGATAATGAAACGGAGGCATTCGGCCCTATTTACAAGAATATGATCGTAACAGGCGACAGAGCAGTTATCAGCTTTGACCACGCAGAGAGCGGCTTTGATATAAAGGGCGACAACGGCATAACCGGCTTTGAGGTTGCAGGCGCAGATAAAGAATATAAGCCTGCTTGCGCCGTTATAGATGAGGACGGAACGATAAGCGTCTACGCAGACGAAGTAAAGAAGCCTGCGTATGTACGTTACCTCTGGACAAATTACGGCGATGTAACGCTGTACGGCAAGAACGGTATCCCCGTTGCCCCGTTCAGAACAAGTATGAATGACGAAAAGTAAGAACAAGAACCGAAAGGCGATATTATGGAACTTAAACGCAGCAGCGGAGTATTACTGCATATAACAAGCCTCCCTGCAAACGAGGGCATAGGAACACTCGGAAAACCTGCCTTTGAGTTTGTGAACTGGCTGAAAGCGGCAGGGCAGAAATACTGGCAGGTACTCCCGATACATCCGACAGGCTATGCCGACTCACCCTATCAGTCACCGTCGGCATTCGCAGGAAACCCACTGCTTATAGACCTGTGGGAGCTTGTAGAACTGGGACTTCTTGCACCCGATGACATAAAGGGCAGAGAATACGGCGAGGACCCGTCCACAGTAGATTATGAAAAGGTAATCGCACAGAAAAAAGAGCTTCTCCACAAGGCGTTTTTCTCGTTCAAGGAGGACGTTTCCTATCTTGCCTTTATTCAGGAGCAGAGCTGGTGGCTTGAGGACTATGCGCTTTTTATGGCGATAAAACAGCATAACGAACTGCGTTCGTGGATGACATGGGATAAGGAGTTACGCTTCAGAAAGCCCGAAGTGCTTGCCGCTTTCAAGGAAGAGCATATAGAGGACATCAAATTTCACCGTTTCGTACAGTATATGTTCTTTACTCAGTGGAACAAGCTGAAAGCATACGCCAACAAGAACGGCATATCCATAATAGGCGACATTCCGATATATGTCGCAATGGACAGTGCGGACGTGTGGGTAAACCCGAAATTGTTCACGATAGATATTTCGCTAAGACCTACTCTTGTTGCAGGAGTACCGCCCGATTATTTCTCACCCACAGGACAGCTGTGGGGAAATCCGCTGTATGACTGGGATGCTATGGAGCGTGACGGCTATAACTGGTGGCTGTCAAGAATAGACCACGCAATGAAGCTGTATGATATGGTGAGAATAGACCACTTCCGTGCGTTTGACACTTATTACGCTATTCCTGCCGATGCAACAACAGCCGAATACGGCGAGTGGAAAAAAGGCCCCGGTATGAAGCTGTTCGACACGGTCAGGGAAAAGCTGGGCAATGTCAATATCATAGCGGAGGACCTGGGCGATATATTCGACAGCGTAAAAAAGCTTCTCAGCGATACAGGCTTCCCCGGTATGAGAGTTTTACAGTTCGGCTTCAACAGCGAAGGCAAGGACAGCATTCACCTGTGCCATAACTATATAAATAACTGCGTAGCGTATACAGGCACACACGATAACGATACTATAATGGGCTGGCTTAAATCAGCAGATGCGAAAGCCGCAAAGATGGCAAAGAGCTACATAAACGCAAACTTTCTGGAGCATAAGAACGTCAGCTTCATAAGAAGTGTTTATGCAAGCCCTGCCGCACTTGCGATAATTCCGATGCAGGACATTCTCGGCATAGACGGCAGGGGACGTATGAATGTTCCCTCGACTGTCGGAGGAAACTGGACGTGGAGAATGAAAAAGCCCGCAAATAAAAAATCCGCACGTCTTATGAATAAGCTTACAACAGCTTATCTCAGAAAGCCGTCGGTAACAGCAAATGCAAAGGACAAATAAGAATGTCATTATCCGATATATTTGATAAGATAGCCGCAGGCAGAGAGCCTGCACCGCAGGGCGCTGTCGAATATCTTATAGTGGGGCTTGGCAATCCCGGCACTCAGTATGAGAACACAAGGCACAACGCAGGCTTTATGGCGGCGGATACCCTTGCGGAAAAACTCGGCGTACAGATAAAAAAGCTGAAGTTCAAATCCCTTATAGCCGATTGTGCGATAGAGGGCAGGCACTGCATTATAATGAAACCGTCAACCTTTATGAACAACAGCGGCGAGGCGGTAGGCGAGGCTATGAACTTCTATAAGATACCCCCTCAGAATATACTTGTGATGTACGATGATATTTCGCTTGATGTCGGCAGAACAAGGATACGCAGAAAAGGCAGTGACGGCGGTCATAACGGGATAAAGAGCATAATTCTGCACACAAACAGCGATGCTTTCCCCCGTATAAAGATAGGCGTAGGCGCAAAGCCGCACCCTGATTTTCCGCTTGCCGACTGGGTATTATCAGGCTTCAAGAAGGAAGACGGCGAAAACCTTGAGAAAGCGCTCGACAATGCCGCCGAAGCCGCAAGGCTCATAGTTGCGGGCAAAATAGACATGGCAATGAATAAATACAGTTCGTAAGAAAGACAGACAATATGGAACTTCTTAAAAATATGGCTGACACGCTGACCGAGTACAAAAAGTCAGTCGCACATATTTTAAGCGATGAACCCGTCCCCTTGTTGGTGACGGGGCTTTCGCATATACACAAGGCACACTTCTTAGCGTCCTTATGCTATGAAAAGCTTCCCTCGCCGGTACTTGTCATAACCGAGAGCGAAGCATCTGCGGCAAAGCTCACAGAGGACATAAACACAATGTGCGGTGATACTGCCGCATACCAGTTTCCTGCGTCGGATCTGACCCTTGCCGATACTGAGGCACAGTCGCAGGAGTACGAGTACAAGCGTATCGAAACGCTGTCTGCGGCGCTTTCGGGCAAGGCAAGGCTGATAATATCCTCGTCTGAAGCGGCGGTACAGCTTACCGTTCCCAAAGACGTACTGGAAAAGCACACTGTTACGCTTAAAGCAGGCGATGAGATAAAGCTTGACGAGCTTGCAAAGACGCTTGTCAGCGCAGGCTATACACGATGTGATATGATAGAGGGTAAGGGACAGTTCTCGTTCAGAGGCTCGCTTGCCGACATTTATCCCGTCAGCAGTGATTATCCCGTCAGGATAGAGCTGTGGGGCGATGAAATCGACACGGTGGCATCATTCGACATTGACACGCAAAGAAGAATAGATACGGTAAAGAGTGTCAGCATAACACCCTGCGGAGAAACGATTTTCGAGGAGGGCGTTCTTTCAGGGACGCTGCAGGCGCTTCTTGAAAAGACCGAAAAGAACAAAAAGAAGAACGATGAAGCGGCAAAGCGTATAAGACGTGATATAGCAAGACTGCGTGACGGTATTTCCGTATGCTGTCTTAACCGTTATTTTCCGCTTTGCTATAAAGAGCCGGGCAGTATTTTTGATTATGCGTCCACTCTTATAGTCAGCGAATCCTTTACTGCGGCAGAGGCGGCAAAGGGAGCTATCTCGGCTCACCTTGAAGACCTGAAGCTGCTTACCGAGGACGGAGTTCTGTGCAAGGGACTTGACAGGTACCTGATGAGCAAAGCGGAATATCAGGACACGGTAAAGAATAAAGTGCGGCTTTATATGGATACGTTCATAAGAGGCGGAGGAATCGACCTCAGCGATATTCTGAAGGTGGATTCGATACAGCTTTCCGCATGGAGCGGAGAGTATAAAATGCTTTTCGAGGAGCTTGACAATTACAGCAGGAACGGCTATTCCTGCGTGATTTTCGGCGGTACGGACAAAGCGGCAAAGATACTTGCGGAGGATCTGCACGATAAAGGCTACAAGGCTGATTATGCCAAAAACCCGAAGAAATTCTATCTTGGCAGAATTACGGTAGTCGAGGGAATATTATCGGCAGGCTTTGAATATCCGGAAGAAAAAATAGCCGTACTCACCCGTACAAGCGCTTCATCGTCAAAAACCTCCGCACCTAAGAAGAGATTCAAAAAGGGCGCACAGATACGTTCGCTCAGCGATATTTCTCAGGGCGATCTTGTGGTACACGGCTCATACGGTATAGGTGTATTCGAGGGCGTTCAGAAGCTCACAGCAGACAAGGTTTCAAAGGATTATATAAAGATAAAATACGCAGGTACGGATGTGCTTTATGTTCCCGTTACCCAGCTTGACCTCATTTCACGTTATATCGGAAGCGGAGATGCGGATACGGTAAGGCTGAACAAGCTTGGCACAGATACATGGAAAAAGGCAAAGACAAAGGCAAAAGCGGCAACGCAGGAGATGGCAAAGGAGCTTATCGAGCTGTATTCTCGCCGTATGAAAGCGAAGGGCTTTGCATTCTCCCCCGATACCGAGCAGCAGCATATATTCGAGGATCATTTCAGCTATGTTGAAACGGACGATCAGCTCCGCTGTATAGAGGAAATAAAGCACGATATGATGCGTACCGCCCCTATGGAGAGGCTTCTCTGCGGAGATGTGGGCTTCGGAAAGACGGAGGTCGCACTCCGTGCCGCATTCAAGTGTATAGGTGACGGTAAGCAGTGCGCTATACTTGTGCCGACTACCGTTCTTGCGTGGCAGCACTACCAGACGGTTTTAAAACGTATGGAGGGCTTTGATATAAGAGTTGAGCTGTTGTCACGTTTCCGCACAGCAAAGGAACAGAAGATAATTCTGAAGAAGCTGGAAGAAGGCGAGCTTGACCTTGTAGTAGGCACACACAGGCTTGTGCAGGACGATGTTAAGTTCAAGGATTTAGGACTTGTTATTATAGACGAAGAACAGCGTTTCGGCGTAAACGATAAGGAAAAGCTGAAAGAAGCGTTCACAAACGTAGATGTTCTGACGTTATCTGCGACCCCCATTCCCAGAACGCTAAATATGGCGATGTCGGGAATAAGAGATATGAGCGTCATTGAAACTCCACCCGGCGACCGTCACCCGATAACCACATACGTTGTCGAGCATGACAGAGGAGTTATAGCGCAGGCGATAAATAAGGAGCTTCGCCGCAACGGACAGGTTTACTATGTCCACAACCGCATTGAAAGCATATATTCCTGCGCCGCAGATATTCATTCTATGGTACCCGAAGCAAATATCGGAATTGCACACGGAAGAATGAGCGAGGAAGAGCTTCTCGATGTATGGAGAAGGCTGATCGAGGGCGAGATAGATGTGCTTGTCTGCACAACGCTTATCGAAACCGGTGTAGATGTACCTAACTGCAACACGCTTATCATTGAGAATGCGGATTGTATGGGACTTGCCCAGCTCCACCAGCTCAGAGGCCGTGTCGGACGTACAAACCGCCGTGCATACGCATATTTCACATTCAGACGGGGCAAGGTGCTCAGCGAGATTGCCACCAAGCGACTTGACGCAATAAGAGAGTTTACACGCTTCGGTTCGGGATTCAGGATAGCGATGAAAGACCTTGAAATAAGAGGTGCAGGCTCGGTTCTCGGTCAGAGCCAGTCGGGACATCTTGCGTCTGTCGGCTATGATATGTATATAAAACTGCTCAATGAGGCGATTTTAGAACAGCAGGGCAAAGCCCCCGAAATTACTCCGGAGTGCCTTATTGATATAAGAATTGATGCGTTTATCCCCGAAAAGTATATCTCTAATCAGGCACAGCGTGTTGACTGCTACAGAAAGATAGCGATGATAGAAAATGACGAGGACGCTTATGATGTGACCGATGAGCTTATTGACCGTTACGGCGATGTGCCGAGAGCGGTCGAGGGACTTATCGAGGTTGCAAAGCTGAGAAGGATTGCTCAGAAGATGCACCTGACCGAAATAATCCAGAGCGGCGACGTTATGATATTCTATCCCGAAAAGACCGATAAGAAAACGATGGAACGTGTTTCGGCGGTCGGAGGAAAATTCGGCAAGGATATGATGCTGAACATTGCCACCGACAAGCCTAACTTCCGTGTAAACGGCACGGATAAACACGGCGGACCGCTTGCACTGCTTGCGGATACACTTGCGGCAATGCAGTCGGTTGATAAAGACAGCGATAAAGAGAACGTGAGCGAAGAAGGTAAGAATAATGGCTGAAAGAAAAAGTGTAAAGCGTAAAGTTATAACAGCCGTTGTAATTGTCGGTGTGTTTGCACTGCTGATAGGCTCGTTCTTTTTGAGGGATATTTGTCTGAGAGCAGGTATCACCGAGTGCGAAAAGCGTGAGATACTTCAGGTAAAGTCGAAATATTCAGCGATACTTGACAGCGTTGTAAGCGCAGGCAACGATATTGCCGACTACAAGATTACAGCCGCTCACGGCGGACTTTTTGAAAAGTCGGTCATAAATGCTGATGAAAACGGCGAGCCGCTTTATGATAAGCTGACGGAGGAGCTTGATGTATTGTGCCATACTTACTGTTACGGTGTAGAAAAGCAGGGTAATGCAGTACATTTCAGCTTCAACACCGGCAATACAAAACAGCTTATCTATTCTGCAAAGGATATTTCCGACAACGAAACTTCATCGCTCGGCGATAACTGGTACTACTATGAGAAAGTAATGACAGCCGATAACGGCTGATACAAAGAACAAAAGAGAAGGACACAAAAATGAAAAACATAATTCTTATCGGAATGCCCGGCGCAGGCAAAAGCACTGTCGGCGTACTGCTTGCAAAGTCTATGGGATATGATTTTGTGGATGCTGACCTTGTTATTCAAAAACAGCAGGGAACAAAGCTCCAGAACATAATCGACGAGCGTGGACTTGACGGCTTCAAGCAGGCGGAAGAACAGGCACTGCTGTCAATAAACGATAAAAAAGCGATAATCGCAACAGGCGGCTCTGCGGTATTTTCGACCGCAGGTATGGCACATCTCAAAGAAAACGGCATCTGCGTATATCTCAGAGTTGACGAGCAGGAGCTTATCCGCCGTCTTACGAATATAAAGACGAGAGGTATAGCCTGCCGTCCGGGCGAAACGGTAGCGGAAATAATTGCCGAGCGTGAGGTGTACTACAACCGCTACGCAGATATAACGATAGATTGCCTTAACACCACGGCAGAGCAGGTGGTAGGGATGATTATGGACAGGATAAAGTAATTCCGATTTTACGTTACAAAAAGGAGGAACTATGTCAAAGTTTGATTACCTGATAGTCGGAGCAGGACTTTTCGGCTCGGTTTTTGCCTATGAAGCAACACAGCGTGGCAAGAAGTGCCTTGTTATCGACAAGCGAAATCACATTGCAGGCAACATTTACACCGAGAATATCGAGGGGATAAACGTCCACAAATACGGCGCACATATATTCCACACGTCTGACAAAGCAATATGGGAATATGTGAACCGCTTTGCCGATTTCAACAACTACATCAATTCCCCGATAGCGTCCTACAAGGACGAGCTTTACAATCTGCCGTTCAATATGAACACCTTCAGCAAAATGTGGGGAATAAAGACGCCCGCCGAAGCAAAGGCGATAATCGCCGGTCAGATAGTAAATCTTAACATAGGCGAGCCGCAGAACCTCGAGGAACAGGCGCTGAAGCTGGTCGGAACGGATGTTTACGAAAAGCTGATAAAGGGCTACACGCAAAAGCAGTGGGGCAGACCCTGCACCGAGCTTCCTGCGTTTATAATAAAGCGTCTGCCGCTCAGATTCATCTATGACAACAACTATTTCAACGATTGCTATCAGGGCATAGCGATAGGCGGATATACTCAGATAATCGAAAAAATGCTCGCAGGCTCTGACGTTAAGACAGATACCGACTATTTCGAATTTATCAAGGAAAACCCCGACATAGCCGAAAAGACCGTTTTCACAGGGCAGATAGACGAATTTTTCGGTTACAGATATGGCGCACTCGGTTACCGCTCGGTACGGTTTGAAAACGAGATACTCGACACCGATAACTATCAGGGCAATGCGGTAGTAAACTACACCGACAAGGAAGTGCCTTTCACAAGAATTATCGAGCATAAGCACTTTGAATTCGGCAAACAGGAAAAGACGGTTATCAGCCGTGAATATTCAGCCGAATGGCAGCCGGGTATTGAGCCTTACTATCCGATAAACGACGAAGCAAACAATGCTCTTTACGAAAAGTACAAGACCCTCGCCGCTACCCGTCCCGCTGTAATCTTCGGCGGCAGGCTCGGACAGTATAAGTACTACGATATGGATAAGGTAATTGCCGCAGCGCTCACTGCAGTAGATGAAGAGTTTGGCAAGTGATAAGCCGACAGAATAAAAGCCGATTATTAAAACAGTATAATGAAATGTATCACCAGCACCGCCGGAACACTTTCCGTACCGACAAGGAGTTAATATTTTCGTGAGTGTATCAGTGCAACTGCACTAACATTGACCTTTCAAAAAACGCTACTAACCTGAGATATATGTACTAATATGCGGACATGTAGCGTTAAGCGTCCCTGCATTAACAGGACATACAATGTTCAGGTAGTTTTACGAGTTCAGCCAACACCCCAGCGGGGTACGGGTGTGGGTAAGGAAAGAGGGAGCCACGAGGGAGAAAACCTAAGGGATAGGGTTAGGGGCGGCAGTCCCTCACCCTAGTCCCTTTGGTTGTCTCCCTCTTTCATATTGACAGGTGTATCCACTCGAATAGCGAACTCGAGAAGTCCTGTCCGACAAAAAGAACTATCGGTAGCTTGCTATCGTGGTCTAAGCTGAATGATATAGCAGAAGCACATTAAACAATAGACTTTTTCTACAAGCTGAAGCCGATAGACCGTGAACTTTTTTCACAGCCTATCGGCTTTTTTGCAACAAACAATAAAAATAACGGTCACATTCTCTTTTGGGAACGTGACCGTTACATTATTTATAGGTTAATTTAAGGGGAATCCTTAATTACTTCTTGTCAGCGATAGCTGCCTGAGCTGCTGCAAGTCTTGCGATCGGTACACGGAAGGGCGAGCATGAAACATATGTCAGACCGATCTTGTGGCAGAACTCAACAGATGAGGGATCACCGCCGTGTTCGCCGCAGATACCGATGTGCATATCGGGACGTGTAGCCTTACCGAGCTTGATAGCCATTTCCATCAGCTTGCCAACGCCTGTCTGGTCGAGCTTAGCGAAGGGATCGTTCTCGAAGATCTTAGCGTCATAGTAAGCGTTAAGGAACTTGCCTGCGTCATCACGAGAGAAGCCGTATGTCATCTGTGTAAGGTCATTTGTACCGAAGCAGAAGAACTCAGCTTCCTTAGCGATTTCGTCAGCTGTAAGTGCTGCTCTGGGGATCTCAATCATTGTACCAACTTCATACTTGAGGTCAGCGCCGGCTTCCTTGATAACAGCGTCAGCTGTTTCAACAACGAAGTTCTTAACGTACTTGAGCTCCTTAACATCGCCAACCAGAGGAATCATGATTTCAGGAACGATTGTCCAGTCGGGGTGATTCTTCTTAACGTTTAATGCAGCCTTGATAACAGCCTTAGTCTGCATCTTAGCAATTTCAGGATATGTTACTGCAAGACGGCATCCTCTGTGACCCATCATGGGGTTGAACTCGTGGAGAGATGCGATGATGTTCTTGATTGTTTCAACAGACTTGCCCTGAGCCTTAGCGAGAGCCTCGATGTCAGCTTCTTCTGTAGGAACGAATTCGTGCAGAGGAGGATCAAGGAATCTGATTGTTACGGGGCAACCTTCAAGTGCTTCGTAAAGAGCCTCGAAGTCAGCCTGCTGCATAGGCTCGATCTTAGCGAGTGCAGCTTCTCTTTCTTCAACTGTATCTGAGCAGATCATCTCACGGAAAGCGGCGATTCTGTCAGCTTCGAAGAACATATGCTCAGTACGGCAAAGACCGATACCTTCAGCACCAAGCTCTCTTGCCTTCTTAGCGTCAGCGGGAGTATCAGCGTTTGTTCTTACCTTAAGAACTCTGTACTTGTCAGCCCAAGCCATGATTCTGCCGAATTCGCCTGCGATCTGAGCGTCAACAGTAGCGATAGCACCGTCATAGATGTTACCTGTTGTACCGTCGATAGAGATTACATCGCCTTCAACGAATGTCTTGCCGCCAAGTTCAAACTTCTTGTTAGCTTCATCCATATTGATTGCAGAGCAACCGGAAACGCAGCACTCACCCATACCACGAGCAACAACGGCTGCGTGTGATGTCATACCGCCACGAACTGTCAGGATACCCTGAGCAGCCTTCATACCTGTAATATCCTCAGGTGATGTTTCAAGACGAACCAGAACTACCTTTTCGCCTCTATCAGCCCACTCTACAGCGTCTTCAGCTGTGAATACGATCTTACCGCAAGCAGCTCCGGGAGAAGCGCCGAGACCCTTACCGATAGGTGTAGCGACCTTGAGTGCCTTTGCGTCGAACTGGGGGTGAAGAAGTGTATCAAGGTTACGGGGATCGATCATAGCAACAGCTTCTTCTTCTGTTCTCATGCCTTCGTCAACGAGGTCACAAGCGATCTTCAGAGCAGCCTGAGCTGTTCTCTTACCGTTTCTTGTCTGGAGCATATAGAGCTTACCGTGTTCAACTGTGAACTCCATATCCTGCATATCTCTGTAGTGGTCTTCAAGAGTCTTGCAAACTTCTGTGAACTCCTTGAAAGCCTCAGGGAACTTCTGTTCCATTTCCTGAATGTGCATAGGTGTACGAACACCTGCAACAACGTCTTCGCCCTGTGCGTTTGTTAAGAACTCACCGAACAGACCCTTAGCGCCTGTAGCAGGGTCACGAGTGAATGCAACACCTGTACCGCAGTCGTCACCCATGTTACCGAATGCCATAGACTGTACGTTTACGGCTGTACCCCATGAGTAAGGAATATCGTTGTCACGTCTGTATACGTTAGCTCTGGGGTTGTCCCATGAACGGAATACTGCCTTGATAGCGCCCATCAGCTGTTCCTTAGGATCAGAGGGGAAGTCTTCACCGATCTTAGCCTTGTATTCAGCCTTGAACTGACCTGCAAGCTCCTTTAAGTCGTTAGCGTCAAGCTCAACGTCCTGTGTAACGCCCTTTTCAGCCTTCATCTTGTCGATAAGCTCTTCGAAGTACTTCTTGCCGACTTCCATAACTACGTCGGAGTACATCTGGATAAATCTTCTGTAGCAGTCCCAAGCCCATCTTTCGTTGTTTGACTTTTCAGCCATTACTGCAACAACGTCCTCGTTAAGACCGAGGTTAAGGATAGTATCCATCATACCGGGCATAGAAGCTCTTGCACCTGAACGTACAGATACGAGCAGGGGATTTTCCTTATCACCGAACTTCTTGCCTGTGATACCTTCCATCTTTACGATGTATTCGTTGATTTCAGCCATGATCTCATCGTTGATCTTACGGCCGTCTTCGTAGTACTTTGTACAAGCCTCTGTTGAAATTGTGAAGCCCTGGGGTACGGGAAGACCGATGTTGGTCATTTCTGCAAGGTTTGCACCCTTACCGCCGAGAAGCTCTCTCATTGTAGCATTACCCTCTGAGAAGAGGTAGCAATACTTATGTGCCATTGGGGGGTTCCTCCTAAATTATTATTCCGGCCGTTTGTCTGAATTTTCCTTTTCTGCGGAAACCTGCAGAATTACAGACTTCTCAGCCATACAATAAGTATTATAACAGATTTGATTCTACTTTTCCAGTGTTTTTTAAAATTTTTTTGTTTTTATGTACCGAAAATGAAGAAAAATTTTTGTAAAATGTGACTAAAGCGTGTTCGGCTGTCGGCAACGGTGGTATATCGGCACCGAATCGTGCTATACGATAACAAAAAAGCAACAGAAAAAGCTACGGCGAAACATACATTTCGTCACAGCTTTAAATTCAAATCCGATCTCAATATTTCCGTACATTCTGTACAGCCATCATTGCGAGCACCGCAACAGTATTATAAAGTGTGATAACACTGGGTGTAAGCAGGGTCATTTCTCTTAGCAGTACCATTACAAGCACCAGAAGAAGTCCGAGTGCGGACGAACCGAGCATAATCGCCTTTGACAGCGAGAAATCACGGACAAGATTCTTTGCCGCCATAATTGCTCTTGCAAACGAGGTGAATGTACCCGAGCAGGAAAGTCCGCCGTTTCCTCTTGAGGTGTACTTCGTGCTTTCGCTGTATTCCTCGTGTGCCTCGTGCGGAAGCACCTTTACGAGTGACGGGTCAAGCTCGAATATATCCGCAAGGCTTTCTGCCGTTACAAGAGAATCGGTAGTATGAACAAGCACCGTTATGCCTCTTGACTGAAGTGTTTTCAGCGTTGACTGTATTTCGGGATTTGCCGTCATGCCCACAACGAACATTGCAACTATATCACCGCTTACCGCAAGATATACAGGCTCAAGACCTTCCGGACAGTATTTGCGTTCATTCTTCTTGTTCGGCAGATCTATGTTGTGCATTTCCATAAGCGCCCTGCCGCCGAGCATAACACGCTTTGTTCCTATCCAGCCCGTAACACCGCAGTTATCCTCATAAATGCAGTTATCGACCTTCTTGAGAAGTTCCTTGTTGCCAAGAGTCATATCATAGAACGGGTATGACAGTATACCGTCTGTGTGTATCGCAAGGCTTGCCGCCATAAGTATAGCCTCGTCAACGCTGGTCTTGATGATTGAGTTCTTCTTCTGCCAGCGCTTCAGCTTTTTAATCTGTACGCTTCCTGCGGGGAACAGCGTCTTTGCGTCTGTCATTACCGTGTTTACATCGGAAAATTCGATTGCCGCATCATATCCCAGCAGTGCCGCATTGCATTCGCTGAGCTTTTTTGAGGCACGGGAAAGAGGTCTGTTCACAACGAACAAAAGTGAGAACGGAGTTACTGCCAATATGGTGGCAATAGCCGCAGAGATTGCCCAGTAAAGCGGATTTTCGGCTCCCGATGTGGCAAATTCACTGCCAAACGGATTTATGAACGCCAGTATTCCTGCCACAAGTCCCGCAACAAGCGAGGCTATTATCAGCTTTATCGACATTCTGTCCGCCTCGTCGTCGCAGTAGCTGGATTTCAGAAAGTCCGTCAGAAATTCGGTTTTACGCATTGCCGCAATCACAGGAATCTTTTCGCCTGCCGCTCTTGTAAGTGCGGAGGCACGTTCCTCACCGTCTATTACCTGCGCATAATATTTCTGGCTGTCGCCCGATATGAATTTGAAGTTACGCTTTGCACGGGAAATCATATATATCTTTCCGATTGTGTTGAACATAAGACCGACCAGTGCGGTTGAAAGATATATGAACGAGTGACCGAGCTTGAACGTCTGTACGTCAACAAGCGAGATAACTCCGCCGATCAGCGACAGTACTGATGTAAAAGCGCATACCGAGTCGCAGTCGGCTTTTCCGGTCACCAGTTTTACAGCGCCGTTGCTTATTGCTGTCGAGCATATCGCAAAGCCGAGTACGCCAAGCACAAGATAAATGTATAACAGCGAGTTTACATCGCCGGTCGTTCCGTTTATGAAATTGAACGCAGAGCCGAGTCCCAGCTTTGCGAACAGGCTGAAATCGTTCATTACGGCAATAATAACGCTTATCATCGTTATGACCGTAAGCATACCGAGCCTTACCTTAAGCCCCTTGTGGCTTGCACAGAGATCTGCCCATATCTGACCTGTGCTGTCATAGTCCTCGAATTCTTCCTCAGGCTCTGCCTGTTCTTCGGCTTCGGGTACCTCGTCCTCAAGCACAAAGTCCTTCAGCTTGTGCTTCTTTGCCGCCGCAAGCTCGGCCTGCTTTTCCTCCTCCACAGCGGGATTTTCTGTCGGAATAGCGCCTGTCGCCTCGATTATCTGCTTCTGATAGTCTATGTTCAGCGGATGCGGAAGCGTGGTCCTGTCGCCGTTTATTGTGTTGAGCGTTATCGTGCGGTATGCCTTGACATTTTCCTTGCGTTGCTGTGCAAGATTCCTGTTCAGCTTCTCTATAAGATTATCGGTCGATTTCTTTCCGTGATATTCCTTTACGGGAGCGTCGTCGCTTTTCGTATCCGAAACCGCTTTTTCCGAAACGTCTGCGGTATCGCTTATTTTTTCGGCAAGAGAGGTTTTTTGCGGTGCTATGGCTTTCAGATCGTCGCCCGCTATACCCTGCGTGTTGCCTGCGTACATACCGCTCAGCTCCGCAACGGAAACAAGCTCCTTTTCCTTTACCTGCTCATTTACCTTTTCCTTGACCTCAAGAGGATTTACAAGCGCCAGCATATCGTCGGGGTCGGAGTTTTCACGCTCTTTTTCAAGCATCATTCTGCGTTTTTCCTCGTCGCTGACGATCTCCTTGCGGATTTCGTGAACATGCTCGGGAGCTTTTTCGGCTTCTGCCGGCTTTGCCTGCACGGTTTTTTCGTTTTCCGCCAAAGCCTTTGCTTTATGCTCGTCAATATCAATCTCACTGCTTGCGTCCGCTATCATAAAATTATCGGTTTCGCCAAGCACTTTATCGACATCGCTCTGTTCGCCGGTTATTTTGTCTATATCCGAGTTGTCCGTACTGCCGTTATCTTTCCTGCTCTCATAAGACGTTGCTTTTGATACTTCCTCTGAGCCGTCCTGCGCTTCGTTTATATATTCTGCGTCAACATTTTCCGTGTCGCCGTCCTTTTCACGCAGATATACGCCGTCCTCGCTTCCGTCAAGTCCTTCTATTATTGCGGTTGCGCTTATGTCGTGATGACGTGGGGGCGTATCATCTCCGTATGATCTGCCGGTATTGTCCGAGCCGCCGCTTTTCTTTGCGTCAAGCTCTGCCAGAATATCGTCTATTGAATAATCAGCCATATCATGAGCGTCCTTTCGTTTCTTATTTTCCGGTCGTGCCTTTATCTGTATTTGACCGCCTCGTACATCAGTATGCCTGCGCAGACCGAAGCGTTGAGCGAATTAACCTTGCCGAACATTGGGAGCGACAGCACAACGTCACAGTTTTCCCTTACGAGTTTTCCGAGTCCGAAGCCTTCGCTTCCGATAACGAGTGCCAACGCTCCGGACAAATCTGCCTTGTCTATGGGAGTTCCGTCCGCCTCCGCACCGTATACCCAGACTCCGTGCTTTTTGAGCGTTTTTATTGTATCAACAAGATTTGATACCCTTGCTATCTTTATCCATGCCGCCGCACCTGCCGATGTTTTGAAAACGGTAGGATTGACGGTAGCACTGCGTCTTTTCGGAATAATCACTCCGTCTGCACCTGCCGCCTCGGCTGTACGGATTATCGCACCCAGATTATGCGGATCCTGTATCTCGTCACATATAATTATAAAAGGCGGTTTGCCCTTGCTTTCGGCATTTGCGAGAATATCCTCGACCGTGCAGTATGAAACTGCCGATAATGCCGCCGCAACGCCGCCGTGCTTGTCGCCGCACAAGGCTTTCAGCTTATCCTCGCCTGCGTCCTTTATAACGATGCCCTGCTTTTTGGCAAGTGCGATGATCTGATTCATCCCCTGCGCACCTTTAAGCACAAAGACGGTGTCTATCGGCTTTTCGGCTTTGAGAGCCTCTGTGACCGCATTTTTACCGTATATAATTTCTTCGTTTGAAGCTGTTCCCATTATGATACCTCTGTAATTTTCTTGTATCTGCATACAGATATGCAGATTAAGTATAACATAAACCGACTTCTTTTGCAAGCAAAATAAAGGCTTGGAGCAACCTTTCACGAATTTTTCACAACGTTTATTGAAAAAATTGCTTAATTATTTTTTATCGTGATGAAGATAATATTATTGTCGGATATTTTCCGACAGCCGAAAGGAGAAGAATAATGGATTTTAAACGTGATGAATCGTTGCAGAAAAGGAAAAACACGGGTTACAGCGACACCGCAAGGATAATGAGAAGGGCGCTCGGAGTAACGGCGATGAGAGGCTCGGATTTCGATCCCGACGGAAGCTATACCGGCGTATGCGACAATATTTACGAAAAACCCGTGCAGGATGCCGACGATTTATAATTAACGCTTGAAATAAGCCTTCCGTTGTGGTATGATATTTCTGTTCATCACTAAATTTATTATCACAACGGAAGGTGTTTTTTTGTTACATACTGAGCAGGACAAAAAGCAGATAAAGATAATTACGCTCGGTGAGCTTAATCGCCGTGCGGAAGATATTGATACGTTTATCGGAACCTCCGAAAAGCAGTACTCGGATAAAATAGCGGCGGCGGCAGAGAGCATAGCGCAGTGCCACAAACAAAAGCCGCTGGTGCTTTTGTCGGGGCCGTCCGGTTCGGGCAAAACCACAACGGCATATCGCATAGCGGATGCGCTTGTGAAAAAGGGTATTAAGGCGATAGTCATATCTATGGATGATTATTTCGTGCCGGGAGTTATACCGCCCGATGAAAACGGCAGGGTAGACTTTGAAGCGCCTGCAAGGGTCGATTGCGAGCTTCTGAAAAAAGATCTGCGTACTCTGGCGGCAGGCGGCGAGGTAAGACTGCCTAAATTCAATTTTGCCGATAATTCAAGACAGCACGGCAACGCAATACGATGCGACGGCAACACGGTAGTTATAATAGAGGGCATCCATGCGCTCAATCCCGATGTTACGGGCAAGATGCACGACAGCGCAACGTTTATCTATGTCAGCGTCCGTACAAGAATAGCCGATGAAAAGGGCGGACTTCTCCACCCGTCAAAGATACGCCTTATCCGCAGGCTCTCCCGTGACAAGCTGTTCAGAGGAAGGGATTATCACAGGACGATAGAACAGTTTCCCAGTGTACAGCGTGGCGAAAGCCTTTATATAATGCCGTATAAGCACCTTGCGGATTTCGATATAGATACATTCTTCCCGTATGAACTTTCGGTATACAGAAGCGTGCTTGCGAAGCTCTGCGACAACGATTTTGACGAATGTATAAGACAGGTCAACCGCTACAGCGAGTTACCCAGATTCCTGTCGCTGATAAAAGAGGTTCCGCCGGAGGCAGTCCCCGAAAATTCGCTTATAAAGGAATTTATAGGCTGAAAAGCGACAGTGTGTACTTGTGCAAAATCACAAATCCAACCTCAAAACTTGGTTGTTTTTAACTAAAAATCAAACTCATCTATTTACTTTTTTGTAGATATGGTGTATAATAAAAATCGGTTCAAGATTAGAATGGCAACGGAAGGTGTATATTATGGCAGCTTACAGTGCAAATGATACCGGCATACTGCTTGAAAGCGGTACTAACGAGCTGGAACTTTTAGAATTTAATGTATGCGGAAATTCCTACGGCATAAACATTGCCAAGGTCCGTGAAATAATGATGGAACAGGAGCTTGTCCCGATGCCTCAGGCACCCGATGAGATAGAGGGCGTATTTATGCCCCGTGACAAGCTGATTACCGTTATCGACTTACATAAGGTGTTAGGCACCGAAAAGCCGGAGAACGCAAGAGGATTATTCATAATCTGCGAGTTCAACGGAATGGATGTAGGCTTTCACGTTACGGCAGTGCAGGGCATACAGCGTATAGGCTGGACAGCTATCGAAAAGCCCCCTCAGGTTTCGGGCGATTCGACTACCGGCATAGCTACCGGTATAGCAAAGGTCGACGGAAAGATTCTTGTTATCCTTGACTTTGAGAAGATAGTAAGCGATATAAACAAGGCGGCAGGACTTGATCTCAAGGGTGCCGAAAATGCAAAGGCTACGGCAGTGACAGCTGAAAAGCATATCGTAATAGTCGAGGATTCGCAGTTCCTCAACAAGATGATAGTAAACAGCCTCTCGGATATAGGCTTTAAGGAGATCCGCTCTTTCCCCAACGGAAAAGAGGCGTGGGACTACATATCTCAGTTTTCGGGCTACAACGGCGATGTTACAAATTGCGTAGCCGCAGTTATAACCGATATTGAGATGCCCCAGATGGACGGACACCACCTTACAAAGCTCATAAAATCCGACCCCACACTTAAAAAGATACCCGTTTTCCTGTTCTCCTCTCTCATAAACGAGCAGATGTATCAGAAGGGACTTTCAGTAGGTGCGGACGAACAGTTCTCAAAGCCTCAGATAGGTATGCTTATCGAGCGGCTTATTCAGATACTGAGCTGATAATTTTTTACTTATTCGCTGTTTGCCTTTTTGCTACCGGCAACAGTTGAATATCTGATTTTCATTTTTATTCCTTACTTAAGTTTGTTTCGTTTTATTTGAATTTTACCGGCAGAAGTAACATTCTGCCGTCATTTTTTTGTTCTGCGGCTTTATATGCTTGAAGTTAAGACGGATATGTGATAATATATATTAATAAGATTACGATTGCAGAGAAAGGAATGACGCTTTTGAGGATAGTATCTCTGTCCGACGATGAAACAGCCGATTCAAAGCTGTTTTCCGAGTACGGAATATGCCTTTATATCGAACACGGCAGGAACATAATTCTTTTCGGCACGGGAGCGTCTGCTCTGTATCTCAGCAACGCAGAGCGTCTTGGCATACCTGCGGATAAGGCGGATACGCTTATAATCCCCGTAAATACCGATGATTGCACGGGCGGCGTTGAAACAGCGGTGCGAAAGAACAGAAATATACGCATTTTTATAAGAGAAGACGAAGCGGCCGATTGTGCCGTGAAGGAAAAACTGCTCAGAGTACGAAGCGGACTTCCTCAATCGTTCTACAGAAGCGACAGATACAACACGTTCCGTTTTGAACGCTTCACAGAGGTATGCAAGGACTTCTATCTTGTCGCCGCAGAAAAGAAGGATAAGGCCGCCGAAGCCGACAGGCATTTTTATATAAGGAAAAAGGGCTTTTATGTGCCGGACGATTTTTCGGGAGAATGCTTTGCTGTATGTTTCCCCGGCAGAAGACGTGACGGCTTCGTGCTGATAACAGGCGGTGCGTATACGGGCATCGCAGGTATGATAAATACGGCGAAAAGACTGTGGGATGCTCCAGTTCTGTCTGTAGTCGGCTGCTTTGCCTACACAAACAGGCTCGGAAAACAGACCGTACAGCAAAGCCATATAGCAAAGTCGGCAGAGGAGCTGTCAGGGCTTCGCACAGGCAGTATATACACCTGCCATAACACAGGAAGAAAAGGCTATGAAACAATGAAAGATATACTCGGCGACAGGTTGCAGTACCTGCGTGCCGGAGAGGAGTTGAATTTTTAATGAACGTACTGGTAGTCGGTTGCGGTAAGGTAGGTTCACGTCTTGCAAACACGCTGTGCGATGAGGGCATAGACGTTTCGGTAATAGCAAGGACGGCGGCGGAAGCGGATAAAATGCTTGAGCCTGATTTCAAGGGCAGTCTTTTATGCGGTGTGCCGATAGATCAGGATAATCTCAAAAAGGCGGGCATAGAAAGCTGTGATGTCGTATGCGCCGTTACGGACGATGACAACACCAACATAATGGTGTCACAGCTTGCAAAGGAGGTTTACGGAGTAAAGAAGGTCGTCAGCCGTATCCTTGACCCCGAAAGAGGAGATATATTCGCCCATTTCGGACTTGAAACGGTCTGCCCGACAAAGCTCACAGTTGAAGCAATATGCTCTGCGATAAAGCCTATGCTGGAAGAAAAATACGTCAGCTTCGGCTCGCATATGGTGCGTTTCACCACAATGGAGATACCTAAGGAATTTATCGGCATGACCCCCGTTGACATAGAATATGAGGAGAACGAAACGCTGTATGCGATAATCAGGGCAGACAGCACGATGGAGATAGTGAATAATTATAACGTTGTTATGAGAGAGGGCGACAAGCTGATATTCTCAAAAGCCATCTGACATAAACGACAGAAAGGATCTGTAAAATGCACTCGCTTATAATAGGCGGCGGAAAGATAGGCTACTATCTGACCAAAGTTCTTATTGAAAAGGGATACGATGTATCCGTTGTTGAAAAGGAAAAGGAAGCCTGCCAGAAGTTTGCAAACGACCTTAACATAACCGTAATAAAGGGTGACGGCACAAGCGTTTCCGTGCTTGAACAGGCGGGAGTTGCCGATGCCGACAGCGTTATTGCCGTGACAGGACGTGACGAGGATAACCTTGTTGCCTGCCAGCTTGCAAAAAGGCTCTATCAGGTGAAAAAGACCATAGCAAAGGTAAACAACCCCAAAAACGTTGAGGCGCTCAAGAAACTTGGCGTAGATATAGTTGTAAGCTCTACCGATAACATTACAGGTCAGCTTGAGCGTGAGATAGACAGCGGCAAGATAAAGGAGCTTCTTCCTCTCGGCGCAGGAAATGCAGGCGTTTTCGAGATAGTGCTTGACAACAGCTTTACGCTTCAGAACGTTCCGCTTATGGAAATGGAAATACCGCTGACGCTCAACATTATTTCTATTATCCGCAATGAAACCGAGCTGATAATCCCAAGAGGTCACACCACTCTTGAGATAGGCGACAAGCTGATGATATTGTCAAAAATTAAGGATAAAAACGACATTTTCAAAGCGTTTAAGATAAAGGCGTGACGTGTATGTAACACGCATTTTGTCAATTATCAGTAAATAAATCCTCAATAGGAAAAGTTTTATTGTGAAACTGCATAAAATCGGTAATTGATTTTAGTGCAATTTCACTTTATTATTTACAAAATATTTTATTCAGCCTTGAATAAGGATACTGTATGTTGTATAATTAGACTGTAAGAAAATCGGATCGGAAGAAAGGGAAAAATTTATATGACTTCACCGTTTACAGAAAATGAAATAACCCGTAAGCTGACGGAGGTGCTGGAGTACGACTTCAGAGTATCCCCCGCAGAAGCAAATCACACCCAGATTTACAAGGCTTTATCAAAGATAGTGGTAAACTACCTTAAGGAAAAGCGCTCGATGTTCATGACCGACTGCAACTCAAAGGGCAGAAAGCAGGTCTATTATCTTTCAATGGAATTCCTTATGGGACGTTCGTTAAAGACAAACCTCTACAACCTCGGTATGCAGGACGAAGTGGCAAAGGCGCTCAAGAAGCTTGATGTAAAGATTGAACATATCTATGAGGAAGAACCCGATGCGGGACTCGGTAACGGCGGTCTTGGCAGACTTGCCGCCTGCTACCTTGACGGACTTGCAACCTGCGCATTCCCCGCAACAGGCTACTCTATCCTTTACGAATACGGTATCTTCAAGCAGAAAATCATAGATGGCTGGCAGACAGAGCTTCCCGATGACTGGCTGCCAGGCGGCAGAGCGTGGCTCGTACCCGTACCCGATCAGGCTATAGAGGTTCATTTTGACGGCGAGATCTACGAGAAGTGGGAGCAGAACTACCACAGCGTAAATCACGTTAACTATAAGACAGTAAACGCAGTACCCTATGATATGTATGTATCGGGCTATGACAGCAAGGGCGTTTCAAAGCTCCGTCTTTGGAGCGCAGAGAGTATGTCGTTTGATATGAATATGTTCAATCAGGGCGACTATGCAAAGGCTATCGGTGCAAATAATATCGCACACTCACTGACAAAGGTACTTTACCCCAACGATAATCACCTTGAGGGTAAGGCTCTTCGTCTGCGTCAGCAGTATTTTATGAGCGCCGCTTCCGTAGGCGATATTGTAATGCGTCACATGAACGTTTACGGTACTCTTGAAAACCTTCACGAAAAGGTAGCTATCCATATAAACGATACCCACCCCACCCTCGCTATCCCCGAGCTTATGAGAATACTGCTCGATGACTGCGGTTATGACTGGGATAAGGCGTGGAACATCATCACAAATACATTCGATTATACAAACCATACGGTTATGGCAGAAGCGCTTGAAACGTGGGATGTCGATCTTATGCAGAGAATACTCCCCAGAATCTACGCTATCATAGTTGAAATAAACAACCGTTATTGCGCTCATCTTATGGAAGTGACCGGCGGCGACAGCGAGAAGGTAACAAGAATGTCCATCATTCTTGACAACCGTGTAAAGATGGCTAACCTCTGCTGTGCGGCAAGCAGTTCTGTAAACGGCGTTTCTAAGCTTCACTCCGAAATCATCAAGGACAGCGTATTCCACGATCAGTACACTGTTAATCCCGATGCCTTCAAGAACGTTACAAACGGTATCGCATACCGTCGTTGGTTACTCGCAAGCAATCAGGGACTTACAAACCTCCTTACCGAGTGCATAGGCGACGGCTTCAAGAAGGATGCGTCAAAGCTTGCAGATTTCAAGAAGTTTGCAACGGATAAGTCGGTTCTTGATAAATTAGCCGCTGTAAAGCTGGCTAACAAGCAGGCTTTTGCAAAGTATGTATACAACACCACAGGCACTAAGCTTAACTGCAACGGTATTTTCGATGTACAGGTAAAGCGTCTGCACGAATACAAGCGTCAGCAGTTAAATGCAATGAACATTATCGCAGATTACATTTATCTGCTCAATAATCCCGATGCGGACTTTGTACCCAAGACCTATATCTTTGCTTCAAAGGCGGCACCCGGCTATTATATGGCAAAGCAGATAATCAAGATGATCTGGTGCATAGGAGAAGAGCTTAAGAAGAACCCCAAGCTGAACGAAAAGCTTGCTGTTGTATTCCTTGAAGATTACAAGGTAACGCTGTCAGAGATTCTTATGCCCGCAAGTGAAATTTCAGAGCAGATTTCTCTCGCAGGAACAGAGGCTTCCGGTACAGGTAATATGAAGCTGATGCTCAACGGCGCTCTTACAATGGGTACCTATGACGGTGCGAATGTTGAGATACACGAAGCGGTGGGCGATGACAACATCTTCATCTTCGGTATGTCAACTCCCGAGGTAAATCAGCTTAAGGCTGAGGGATATGACCCCGAAAAGATATACAACTCACACGCAGTTATCAAGAGCGTCCTCGAAAAGATGTACAAGGGTATAAACGGTGCGACATTCGAGGAGGTGGCAAATTCACTGCGTCACGCAGACAGATATATGTGCTTTGCCGATTTCGACAGCTACAGAGGAACACAGGCAAAGGCAAGCGAAACCTATAAGGATAAGTGCCTCTGGAACAAGATGTCGCTTATAAATATCGCATCTGCAGGCATATTCTCGGCTGACCGTGCCGTTACAGACTATGCCCGTGACATCTGGAAGTTAATTTAACAGACAGTAGCCCGAGATAATAAAAAAAGTCCGTTGCAACCAACGGACTTTTTCGGGTATATATAACTACCCTCCGACTTTAATCCGAAAGGAATGTTTTTTAATGGATACTCCGATATTCGACTGCTTCGATTTAAACTATAAAAGCCCCTTCGGAGCAATACGACAGTATCAGCCCAGCACATTCTCCCTGCGTTTTCCGAAGGAATGGCACGTCAGCGACCCTACTCTTGTAATGTTCCGTCCGGGCGAAAAGGAACGCTTCATACCGCTTGACATTGCCGATACGACCACAGAATGCAACGTGTTTACCTGTAATTTCAACCCCTTGCATAAAGGTCTGCACCACTATTATTTCTCTTTGACGATAGACGGCAACAGGCGATATGTAAAGCGTAGCGGAGCAAGGCTCGGCGTTCTTGATAACGGAGAGCTGTTCCAGCTTACCGTTTTTGACAAGGATATGGCGGCTCCCGACTGGATAAAGGGCGGAATTATGTATCAGATATTCCCCGACAGATTCTGCCGAAGCGGAGAAAAGCACGAAAACGTTCCTACAGACAGAATAGTCCACGAAAACTGGGAGGATACCCCGTTCTTCCGTCCGGATGACAGAGGAATTATCCGCAACAACGATTATTTCGCAGGAGATTTCAAAGGCATAGAAAGCAAGCTCCCTTATCTTCAGAGTTTAGGTGTTACCTGCATTTATCTCAACCCTGTTTTCGAGTCGCACGAAAATCATCGCTATTCTACCGCCTGCTATGAGCATATCGACCCTATGCTCGGCACGGACGAGGATTTTGAGCATCTGTGCAAACAGGCTAAAACATACGGTATAGATATTATCCTTGACGGCGTGTTCTCGCATACGGGCGCAGACAGCATCTATTTCAACAAGTTCGGCAGATACGGAGATCACGAGGGCGCATACAGAGATCCCGACAGCAAATATAAAAACTGGTACTGCTTCTCACGCTATCCTTTCGATTATGAATCGTGGTGGGGCATCACCACACTTCCCAATGTAAATGAGAACAACCCCGACTACACAGAATATATCTGCGGTGAAAACGGTATATTACAGCGTTGGATAGACAAGGGCGCAAGAGGCTGGCGACTTGACGTTGCCGATGAGCTTCCCGATGAATTCCTTGACAATCTCAATAAGGCTGTAAAAGCCAAGGGCGACGATAAGGTCATCTACGGCGAGGTATGGGAGGATGCGTCCAACAAGGAGAGCTACGGTGTCCGCAGACGTTATCTTATAGGCGGTCAGCTTGACAGCGTTATGAACTATCCTTTCAAGGAGGCTATCATAAACTACTGTAAGTACGGCGATGCAAGAGGCTTTGAAGACGGCGTAATGACGATACTTGAGCATTACCCCAAGCCCAGTGCCGATATGCTGATGAACTTCCTGTCAACTCACGATACTGAGCGTATCCTGACAAGACTTGCCGGCGAGGATGTAGGCTGGCACGACAGAGAATGGCAGGCTGAACGCTACCTTTCGCCCGAACAGTACGTTTACGGTCTTTCACTGCTTAAATGCGCTATGGTACTGCAATTCTTCCTGCCCGGTGTGCCGTGCATATATTACGGCGATGAAGCAGGTCTTGAGGGCTATAAGGACCCGTTCAACAGACGCTGTTACCCGTGGGGCAAGGAAAATCTTGATATGATAGACTTCACAAAACAGCTTGCAGGGATAAGAAAGTCAAGCAAGGCGTTCGCTCAGGGCGAAATGAAGTTTTTAAGCTGTACGCCTGAGGAATGCGTATTTGCAAGAATTGACAAGCTAAACCGTGAGGCAGCCGTTATATTCCTGAACAAGTCGAAATATCCTAAGACGTTTAAGCTTGACGACTATATGAATGGCGAATATACCGACCCGAAATTCCTCAGAAAGCCTCACGAGAGCGAAGAAAAGACGATAAAGCTCTCGCCGTTTGATTACGGTGTGCTTGTATGCAGTATATAAATATTGCTTGTTTTTTTACACACGATAGTGTATAATCTATTTGTAACCACTATGTGACGTCTGCCCTCAGGCAGAGCGGAAAGGAAAGAAAAATGGGAAAAGCATTGATAATCGGTGCCGGCGGTGTTGCCGGAGTAGTAGTCCATAAGTGCTGTCAGAACAGCGAGGTTTTCACTGAGATCTGCATTGCCAGCCGTACAAAGTCAAAGTGCGATGCGCTGAAAAAGCAGGTAGAGGAAAAGGGTACAAAGACAAAGGTAACGACTGCACAGGTAGACGCAGACAGCGTTCCTCAGCTTGTTGAGCTTATAAATAAGGAAAAGCCCGACATTGTCATAAACGTTGCGCTTCCTTATCAGGACCTTACAATAATGGATGCCTGCCTTGAAACAAAGACAGACTATGTTGATACTGCAAACTACGAGCATCCCGACACGGCAAAGTTTGAGTACAAGTATCAGTGGGCATACAGAGAAAAGTTTGAAAAGGCGGGCATCACCGCACTTCTCGGAAGCGGATTTGACCCCGGTGTAACCGGTGTATTCTGCGCCTATGCCCAGAAGCATTACTTTGACGAGATCAATTATATTGATATTCTCGACTGCAACGGCGGCGACCACGGTTACCCGTTTGCGACAAACTTCAACCCCGAGATAAATATCCGTGAGGTATCCGCAAAGGGCAGTTATATCGAGGACGGCAAATGGGTAGAAACCGAGCCTATGGAGATAAAGAGAGAGTACGACTTTGAGCAGGTCGGCAAGAAGGATATGTACCTTCTGCACCACGAGGAGCTTGAATCGCTCGCACTCAATATCAAGGGTATCAAGCGTATCCGTTTCTTTATGACATTCGGACAGAGCTACCTCACACATCTGAAGTGCCTCGAAGATGTCGGTATGACATCGATAAAGCCCATTATGTACGAGGGCAGAGAGATAGTACCGCTCCAGTTCCTTAAGGCAGTTTTACCCGACCCCGCATCGCTCGGCCCCAGAACAGTCGGCAAGACCAATATCGGCTGTATCTGCATAGGCAAGAAGGATGGTAAGGAAGTACACTACAAGGTTTACAACTGCTGTGACCATCAGGAATGCTACAAGGAGGTCGGCTCGCAGGCTATCAGCTACACGACCGGCGTTCCCGCTATGATAGGAGCAATGATGGTAATGACAGGCAAGTGGAAGAAGCCCGGCGTCTACAACATCGAGGAATTCGATCCCGATCCGTTTATGGACGCACTGAACAAGTGGGGACTTCCGTGGCACGAAACATTTAACCCTGAGCTTGTAGACTGATCACGCAACCGAATACTATGCCCGTCACGCTTTGCGTGACGGGCTTTCTATTTATTCAGCATATTGCCCGGAAGGGAAACCACCGCCTTTGATTTCGGCACGGCAAGCCCTGTCAGCAGCACGGCATTCTTGATCATTCCCTCCCCGAATCTTTTGCGTATATCCCTGATACAGCCATCAGCCTTTTCCATTTTTTCAAGCCTTATCGTATCGTTGAAAAAGCTGTTCTGTATCACCGCACCGCCGTCCACAAGAGAAAATGCGGTTACCGTAAGCGACCGCACAGGATTTACCCAATCGTAATTGTCGCAGAACAGCCTGTATGCCGTATCCGCAATTATCATCGGCGAGCGTGTCGCTGTCGGAAGCTCCGTCTGCCACTCCCTGTTTCTGAGAATGCTCGACCTTGCGTTCACACAAACCTTAGTCGCATACTTGTTTTGAAGCGTCAGCCTTTTCCCTATATCCTGAGCCAGTTCAAGAAGCAACGGCTTTGCGTCCTCGCACCGTGTTATATCCGCTGTGGTCGTCACACCGTGCCCCACGCTTTTTGCAGGCATCGAAAAATCAGCAGGCATAACCTGCGAGTTATCCGTTCCGTTAGCGTAGCATCTTAGCATATATCCGTTCTTGCCAAGCACCTTTGTTATCCACTGAGCGTCGCACTGTGCAAGTTCACCCAGTGTATATATCCCGTAATCGTTCAGCTTTGCAGTAGTTGCTCTGCCCGCCTCTATCATATCGCTGAGCGGAAGATTCCATATCTTCTCACGGAACGTTTCTCTCGGTATCACCGTCACCGCATCCGGTTTTTTCATATCGCTCCCGAGCTTTGCAAACACCTTGTTGAACGATACCCCGACCGATATGGTAAGCCCAAGCTCCTCCTTTACGGTACGCCTTATCTCGTCTGCAACCTTTTCGGGTGCGCCGAACAGCCTTCTCGTACCGCTTATATCAAGCCAGCATTCGTCCATTCCGAACGGCTCGATAAGATCCGTATACCGCTCGTATATCTTCCTTGCAAGCCTGCTGTACCTGAGATATTCCTCAAAGTGCGGCGGTACGATAACAAGCCCCCTGCACTTTGACTTTGCCGATGCCACCGTTTCCGCCGTCTTTACTCCCTGTGCCTTTGCAAGTTCGTTTTTCGCAAGCACTATTCCGTGCCGCTCCTCGACCGAACCGCACACCGCCACAGGATATTTCTTAAGTTCCGGATTCAGCCTGCATTCAACCGACGCAAAGAAATTGTTCATATCGCAGTGAAGTATATCACGTTCCATTTTATCGCCTCTTATCTGTTTCGCTTGACACGATACGCAATTTATGGTATCATAAATACGCAATTAAGTTTCTAATCAAGATTATACGCAATTATCTTGCATTTGTCAAGAGAAAAGTGCAATGTATTTGCATGTTTTTGAATTTTACGGAGGATACGATTATGATTGAACGTTATGATGTCAACGAAGAATGGGCGCATTGCGGAATTATCAAAGCAGGCGATTTCTGTTTTCTCAATTACTGTGTAGGAAATGTCGGCGGAAGTATCGAACAGCAGGTAAACGGCGCATTTGACGAGATGGAAAAGCGTCTTGCACTTGTCGGACTTACACTTGAAAACGTAGTGCAGATGGATTGCCTTTTCAGGGATATATGGGATATTCCCGTCATGGAAAAGGTGATAAAGGAGCGTTTCGGCGGCAAATATCCTGTCCGTAAATCAATACAGACCGAGTTTGCCCATTTCGGCGGAGAAAACGGGCTTAAATTTCAGGCAGACGCCGTAGCATACTGCAAGTAAAGGAGTAATTATGAAATTCTGTGATAAAGTAAAGAAAGAGCGCCGTGCAAAAGGCCTTACACAGCAGCAGTTTGCGGATATGCTCGGTGTATCTCTGAGAACCATAACAAACTATGAAAAGGGCGAAAGCTATCCTAAACAGCGTGAAATATACGGAAAAATGGCTGAGATACTCGGTGTTGATATTAATTATCTGCTTACCGAGAACGAAGAATTCTACATAAACGCAAACGAAAAGTACGGCGCTACAGGCGCACAGCAAGCAAAAGCGCTTATGCAGGAGGTAACAGGACTTTTCGCAGGCGGAGAGCTTGACCAGGATGACATGGACGAGATGATGAAAGCCATACAGGATGCCTACTGGATAGCAAAAGAGAAGAACAGAAAATATGTGTCAAAGCGGAAAGAGCACGAATGTTAAGCTGTTTTAACGAGGCGGTCAACAAGGCTGACGAGCTTATATCGCTCTACGGCAGATGCTCTCCTAAAAGGCTCGCACGGGAGCTTGATATAGAGGTTCTCGAAAGGGATTTTTCAAAGCAGAAAGGCGCATACAAGCTGATACTGAAAAACCCGTTCATCTTTATAAAGCGTGATCTTTGCGACAGTATGAAAAAAATCGTCCTGATGCACGAGATCGGTCACGACAGGCTCCACAGGGATAAGGCAGACGACAGCGGCGGCTTTGCCGAATATGACATATTCGATATGTGCGATCGTTCTATGGAGTATGAGGCAAATCTCTTTGCGGCACAGTTTCTTATATCAGATGAAGAGCTTTACGATTGCATAAATTGCGGCTACGATATTGACAAAACTGCGGCGGCGCTCTGTACCGACCGTAATCTTGTTGCGCTCAAGGTCGATATTCTGAAAAAGCAGGGGGTGAAGCTGCGCTCCCAGCTTCACAACAATAAATTTCTTGCAGGTGACTGAGAATGAGGTTTTTTATGAACAAATTTTTTACACGCTTCAAGGCAAGCGAACACGGCGGCGAATACCTTATGCGGTTTATTTCTGCGTGGCTGTGTTCGCTCATATTGATATTGCCTTTAAGACCGATAAGCAAGGTATTTGACAAAGAATACGCAGGCGAAGCTCCGCATCTGTTGCTTATCCTATTTTTCACAGTATTCTACGGCTTACTTACCGTGTTGCGTTTTATTCCAAAGCTCAGAGATATGAAAACCGACTGTGCCGCATTGCTTATATCGACCGCACAGTTTACAGTTGCTTATGCTGTAGTTATGTTCCGTGAAAAAGGTAGGAATATTGATTTTTTTCTCGGAGTTGTCCTGTTTATAGCCCTCGCTGTATGGTATACTGTAGGAAAGCAAAGGATAAGGCTTCCAAAATTCACAAAGAAATGCTGGATAGCGGTTCTTGCGCTGTCCGCCGTATTTATGCTTGTGTTCACCGCACTTGCAATGGCAATGCGGTATTACAAGCTGTCTACCCCTGCGTTTGATTTTGGGATATTCGCGCAGATGTTCGAGAATATGAAGGACGGGTTCGGACCGATAACCACCGTTGAGCGCAATTACAGGCTGTCGCACTTTGCAGTGCATTTTTCTCCTGCGTATTACCTGATGCTGCCGTTCTATATGCTTTTTCCGCACCCGGTAACATTACAAATATTGCAGGGAATATTCGTTACAAGCGGAATTATCCCGGTGTTCCTTATCGCAAGAAAGTACGGCTTTTCGCTTATACATTCCTCGCTTTTTTCAGCGATATATGCCTTATATCCGGCATTCACAGGCGGCTGCAGCTACGATATTCACGAAAACTGTATGCTTCCGGCGTTCCTGCTGTGGCTGATATGGGCTGTTGAACGCGAAAAGACTGTACCGATGCTCGTCTTTGCATTGCTGACGCTTCTTGTAAAAGAAGATGCCGCCGTATATGTTGCGGTGATCGGGCTTTATCTTATACTGTCAGACCGCAGTGAAAAGACAAGAGCGCTCGGTGCTGTGATTTTAGGAGCGGCCTGCGTTTATTTCTTTGCAGTATGCGCTTATCTCAATAACAGCGGGCTTGGGATCATGGAATGGCGGTACAAGGACTATATGTACAGAGGCGGTGCGCTTATCACCTCAATAGTCATTACGGCGTTTACAAATCCCGGCTACATTCTGTCAAATCTGTTTACGGGCGAAAAGCTGACCTTTACAGTGCAGACGCTTGGTGTACTCGGCGGTATACCGCTTGTAAGCCGAAAGATAGCACGTTATATATTACTGATACCGTTTGTACTGGTAAATCTGATGCCGACCTATCCGTATCAGCACTCGATTTATTTCCAGTACGTTTTCGGCTCGTGCGTTCTTGTTATCTGGCTTTTCATAATGAATATGTCGGAGCTGTCATATAACAGGGCGAGATGCTTTACTGTGTTTTCGCTTATTGCCTGTGCGGTTATGTTCATTTCAACAATGACAGGGTACCTGAACAATTTCTATGATAACGACTATGAGGCACACGGTGCGGTCATATCATATCTTGAACAGCTTCCCGACAACGAAAACGAGAGCATCACAGCGAACACGTTCTTTATCGCTCCGCTGTATAAGCAAAAAGAGCTTTATACGATAAATGACCGTGATGTGCCGACAGACGAATCCGCACCGCTTGCCGATATTGTTTTACTTGACAGGACAAACGCAAAGTTTGAAACCAATTATAATTATTTCACCTCACTCGGAATGAAAGAGGTAACGATAGAGGACGAAAGAGTCGCATGCCTTGTATGCAGACTTGAATTATAAATCTTTTCACGAAAGGACTAAGGAAATATGCAGGAAATAAGATGCCCGAAATGTAATGAGGTCTTTCAGGTGGATGACAGCGGTTATTCACAGATCGTTCAGCAGGTAAGAGATAAGGAATTCGAAAAAGAAGCGGCACGCAGAGCAGAGGAGCTTGAAAAAGCGAAGAACAGCGAGCTTAAAATACTCGAGATGGAGTATGAAAAGAAGCTGGAATCGGCTCTTTCGGAAAAGTCGGACGATATTACGGATAAGGAAAAAAGGATAACCGAGCTTGAAGCAAGGCTTGAAAGCATGGAAAGCGAAAAACAGCTTGCCGTTGCAAATGCTGTCAGTGAGCGTGAAAAAAGATTCAACGAGGAAAGCAGCAAGGCACAGAAGGCTATCAGCGACAAGGAGAGCCTTATAAAACAGCTTGAATTACAGCTTCAGCAGGCGCAGAGCTTACAGCAGGCGGCTCTTGACAAGGCAAAGAGTGAAAACGCACTTGCTCTTGAAAAAAAGCAGAACGAAATAAACGAGCTTAACAGCCAGCTTAAGACCAAGGATAGCGAGGCAGCGCTCAGATGCAAAACGATAGAAGAAAAGTACGCTATTGAGCTTAAAAACAAGGACGAGCTGATAGAGCAGTACAAGGACTTCAAGGCAAGGCTGTCAACGAAAATGGTGGGCGAAACCCTTGAACAGCATTGCCTGACGCAGTTCAATTCTCTCAGAATGTCGGCATTTCCCAATGCCTATTTTGAAAAGGATAACGATGCAAGGAGCGGCAGCAAGGGCGATTTCATTTTCAGAGAATCGTCAGAGGACGGTATAGAATTCATCTCAATTATGTTCGAGATGAAGAATGAGATGGACACCACCGCCACAAAGCATAAGAATGAGGACTTCTTCAAGGAGCTTGACAAGGACAGAAATGAAAAGGGCTGCGAATATGCCGTTCTCGTTTCAATGCTCGAAGCCGACAACGAGTTCTATAATGCTGGTATAGTCGATGTTTCGTATAAGTACCCCAAGATGTACGTTATCCGTCCGCAGTTCTTTATTCCGCTTATCTCTCTGCTGAGAAACGCCGCAAGAAACAGCCTTGAATATAAGCGTGAGCTTGCTATGGCAAAGGCTCAGCAGGTTGACCTTACTAATTTCGAGAAAAATATAACCGAGTTCAAAACGGCGTTCGCCAAAAATTATAATGATGCCAGCAACAGATTCAAAGACGCAATAACAGGAATAGATGCCACTATCGACAAACTCGGTAAAATAAAGCAAGCTCTGCTTTTATCGGAAGACCATCTCCGTCTTGCAAATAAAAAGGCGGAAGAACAGCTTACTATCAAAAAGCTGACAAAGAACGCTCCGAGCATCAAGGAGGAGTTCGCAAGACTTGCAAGCGAACAGACAGCATTGCCCGGCGGTGCAGACGAATAATTCAGAATACGGCGGAGCAGACCTTGCATTTGCTCCGCTTTGCTGTTTATATACGGATAACATCGTACCCTCGGCTCTTGCATTTTACCGTAATTATGGTATAATAACCTCAGACTTAAAATCCGCCGAAGCGGATTTTGCCGTGCCGAAGCACGGCTCAGACTGTCGATAAATCTATATTTTTAATAATATGGGGTTTGGGGCGTAGCCCCAAGCGGGGTGAGGGCGGCAGCCCCACACTCAGC
>ERZ779843.101-NODE-101-length-126433-cov-8.561799_pt1 | contig 126433 bp, 110 predicted proteins | sample MGYA00511560_ERZ779843 | MGnify/ENA primary metagenome ERZ779843 (study PRJEB29588, sample SAMEA2158062) | human gut metagenome | biome: human gut; feature: human-associated habitat; material: faeces | place: Denmark | collected 2008/2010 ... | reverse complement strand
ACTAAATATTTTTATTATATACACCAAATAAATGTATTTTATTTAATTTATATGAATAAAATACGCATATAAATAAAGAAATAGAAGCTTTAATTTTATGAATCAACCTAAAAACTATATATACATTTATTAATTCAATCCAATTAAGCAATAATTAAAAGTATATATACGATATATTAACTAAATAATTTAGTATATTTGTCAAATCTAATAAAAGTAAAGATTAATATGGCACAAGAATTACTCAAAGAAATAGAAATGGGGAGTAAAAATGCTCTCATAAAAAAAAGAATAATCACTCATTATATATATAATGGTAGTTCTACTATCACTGATTTATCTAAAGAACTGGATTTAAGTGTTCCTACGATAACCAAGTTCATCTATGAAATGTGCGAAGACGGTTATATTAATGATTACGGAAAATTAGAAACTACTGGCGGGCGGCACCCAAGTCTTTATGGTTTAAATCCTGAATCCGGTTATTTTATAGGAGTAGATATAAAAAAGTTCTCTATCAATATAGGACTTATCAATTTCAAAGGTGATATGATAGAATTAAAAACGAATATTCCCTATAAGTTTGAAAACACATCTGAAGCTCTGGAAGAACTATGTAAACTCATTAGTAACTTTATTAAAAAGACCGGCATCAACACTGAAAAAATAATGAATATTTGCATCAATATTTCAGGGCGGGTCAATCCGGATTCCGGATACAGCTTTAGTATGTTTAATTTCTCTGAACGGCCATTAGCAGAGATACTAACCGAAAAAATAGGGCGTCCGGTTTGCATAGACAACGACACCCGAGCTATGACGTACGGAGAATACATGCAAGGTTGCGTAACAGGAGAGAAGAACATTATTTTCGTAAATATAAGCTGGGGACTGGGTATCGGAATAATTATAGACGGTAAAATATATACTGGAAAATCAGGATTCTCCGGCGAGTTCGGACATATTAATGTATTTGAAAATGAAATACTCTGCCATTGCGGTAAAAAAGGGTGTTTGGAAACGGAAGCATCCGGTTCAGCTCTGCACCGCATTTTATTAGAGCGCATAAACAGCGGAGAAAACTCCATCCTATCCAACCGAATTAATATAAAAGGAGACGCGCTTACATTGGATGAAATAATAGGCGCCGTAAACAAAGAAGATTTACTATGTATTGAGATTGTAGAAGAAATCGGGCAAAAATTAGGTAAACAAATTGCAGGATTAATCAATATATTCAATCCTGAGCTTGTGATTATTGGAGGAACATTATCGTTAACAGATGATTATATAGCCCAACCTATAAAAACAGCCATAAGAAAATACTCTCTGAATTTAGTCAATCAGGATTCAGCTATCATGCTTTCAAAATTAAGAGATAAAGCCGGTATTATAGGTGCTTGCATGCTGGCAAGAAGCCGAATGTTCGAATGCTAAAACAGCTATATATTAATATAACCTTCTACTCTTCCCTAGCTTAGAATAGAAGGTTATCTTTTTTCTTTAGTTTTTCCCTTTAGCAATGGCGTAATGACTATTTCAGCAAATGCACAAACTTAGCTGGTAATTCAGCCTTACCGGCACAAACAGACAGATACTTTCCCTCAGCATCTACCAAAAGAACCGCATGCTGTGAAGCGACAAAGGATGCTACGCCGGTTGTCTCTTCAACAAAAACACAACCGGGGAAAAGAGGCGCAAACACTTCTTTGTTTTGTCCTTTCCACTTCTTGAATACAATCTGCATAGGACAAAATGCTGTATATCCTGCAGCATTCAAACGCTGCATCAATTTACGCTCCGATTTTGGTGCTGTATGCAGAGCACACCAACGACTCATATTATTATTAGTCATCATATCGCCTTATTTGCCTTTCTCCAATCCTTAAATAAATCCTTCACAAATAATATCCAACCGACACAACCTACTCCCGCCAGGAATACAAAGCCTATAAGAATCATAATCTTATTAGGTTTGGCGGCACGTAACGGTACCGTAGCCGGTTGTACAACCGTATATACCGGAGTAATCTCCTGCACCTTGGCTCTTGCCATTTGCAATTGTCCGGAAACCTGCGTATAAACGGTATACGCCAACTCCACCTCATTCTTCAAACGCTCCTGTTCGGCACGATAGCTTAACAGAACCACATTCTGATTAGCATCCGCGAAAGTAGCATATTTTTTCTGAGCGTTCTGATAATCAGCTTTTGCTTCGTTATAAAGTTTTTCAGTAAAAGCTAAATCATGACGGGCTTTATTGGTACGGTAATCTGTGATATAATTCTGCAAACAACGCATGACGGTATCGGTCAGCGAAGCGGAAATCAAAGGATCCTGCATGGTAACCTCTAAGGTCGTAACCCCGGTTTTCTTATCAATCGTAACCAAAATACGTTTACTCAAAGCCTCCGCTACCCTTGTTTCGTCCAATGTCAAACGGAACGGATCGATTTTCCCTTCTTTTTTCTCCGGTTTATCCTTAAACAAAGACAATGTCCACCCCAAAGCCTTGAATGGCGCAGATACCACAGTACCCATCCACGATGAACGTTGGTATTTATCCAGATAAGCGTATAAAGTCGTGTCGATTTTTCCTTTTTGATCTTTGACCTTTACATCAAACAGCTCCAACAGAAAAGGAGTCGACTTGACAATATCAGGATACAATTCGGGTGACAAGGCATCCTCTCCGGCAGAAGCACCACCTAAGTTGATTCCGGCCATGGCAGCCAATGCTCCCATGCTTCCGGCATTCATTTTACTGGCGCTTTCGGGAGCTAACGTCACCTCCGTAGAATATTCTTTAGGAATACTGAACCCCACAATCAGCCCTATCACTGCGGCAATACCACATACCTTATAGAGCATTTTGCGTTCAGCCCATACTTTCTGAGCCAATTCTATCAAATCAATTTCCTGTTCCTCCGGTTTCTGCGGAGTTTCTTGTATTTTACCTTCGCTCATTGTCTTTATTACTTAAAGAGATTAACCAAAGTAGCAATCATAGTACCCAAAGTGGCAACAGAAGTACCCATACCTACCATTTCAGCCACACTCATACGCTTGCTCGGGTCTTTGCTCGGAACTATAATCTCACATCCCGGCTCGATTGCCGTTTTACTTCCGGAGCGTATGCGGGATACGGTACCATTCATGTAAACCACAAAAGCGTCACGCTTCTTGGCATTCGTTGCATATCCGCCGGCCTGATTGATATAGAAGCGGCTGTTTTCACCTTCTTTATACAGCACCGTGTTAGGATACATCACGGCGCCATTGATTTTTACAGTACTTACATATTCAGGGATAAACAGTATATCTCCCTCACGCAGTACCATATCATAATCCGACCCCGGATTCTTCAGAGCTTCATCCAAGTGAATACCTACCGTATATACATATAAAGTAGTTGAATCGGCACCAACCTTTACAGCCATACGGGTAGCATCTTCCTTTCTGCGAAGTTCTTCTTCTGACATTTTACGAATGAGACGGGCACCTCTTACATAAGCATCGGACGTAACCCCGCCGGCTTTAGCGACCAAGTCACTCAAACGTTCGTTCTTCTTGGACAAAGCGTAAGTACCGGTAAACAACGCCTCGCCTATTATCCCCACATTCTTCTGCTTGCGATAAGCGGGACTTTTACGGACATAAACTTCATCAAAAGGTTCCAAATAGAAGTTCTCGCTTCCCTCGCCTATCAGCAGGCCGTCTTTCAAATCAAATGTAAAAGTCTGACCGACCACGTTACTGTCATCCGTACTCTTAGGAGACTTGATGCGTCGTGAAACATCTATTTTAGTTGTCGAAGCTGCCTCAAGCAAACCGCCGGATTGCAGCACCAAGTCCTCAATGGTCATCTTATCCGCATAAAGATAAGTACCCGGATCTGCAACCTCACCGTGAATAGTCACCGTAGGATCTTCTCTCAAATCCTGAATGCTGGGAATATAAAGTATATCATTCTTCTGCAAAGGAATATCCGCAACCACACCTTTCAACAAGCCTTTCAGGTCTATTGAAATCACCTCACGAGTCAAATCCTCATGCTCACGATTGATTACGGCGCGATTTAAGAAAGCGTCCCCACGTACGCCTTCCGCTTTCTTTATCAATTGCTTCACGGTATTTACCTCTCCGCTCAACTGATACAGACCTTCACGATAAACAGCACCGCGAATCTCCACACGATTTTCGAAACGATTGAGAACCGAATCCACGGTAAGTACATCGCCATCCTCAAGACGGAATACCGAATAATCCATTTCGTCCACATTGAAAATCTGATGTTCACGTCCGCTCTTACGTACAAGACGGATAGCTTTTTTATATGCATCGCCCGTAAATCCACCGGCATATCTCAGCAAAGTGCCGATTGTTTCCGTAGGCTTCATCTCATAATACATGGGGCGTTTTACCTTACCCAATATCTGAACCAATGTCTGGTAGGGATTAACGAGAATCACATCACCGTCCTGCAAACGGATATCATCTTTCAACCGACCTTCCATGATAAAATCATAGATATCCAAATCGGCAACCGTCTTTCCGTCGCGTATCACCTTTATACTGCGAAGACTGCCGATTTTATTCACTCCGCCCGCCCAATACAAAGCATGGAAAACGGACGCGAATGAAGAAAGCGTATAAGTACCCGGCACGGCAACCTCACCCATAACGTTCACCTGAATGGAACGGATTTCACCCAATGTCAATTTTATTTGGGTATTGGGAGTTTCCCCCGTAACACCGGCATATATTTTAGCGAACTCACGCTTCAAATAATCATTGGCTTCCTTTACGGTCTTTCCACTCAGATAAACCGGGCCCAGATTCTCGATTTGCACAGTACCTTCAGGCGCGATTGTTTCACGAATCGTATTCTGGGAAGCTCCCCAAACGTCGATGATAACCTCATCGCCTGCACCCAGACGATAATTGCTCGGCGTCGCTACATTTATATTAGGTTCAAAAGTAAGATACTCGTTATCAAAGATATTATGCCCGAAAATCTGTTGGGTAGGATCGACTTCCATAGCGTCCAGGTTATTATACCCGGTTTGTTCACTGCCATTCAACCCCATTCCGTAACCGCTGCCTTGCTGGCTGGCTTTTGTCCGCAAACCCTTAATGCTTTGTTTTTTAGAGTTGAGCTCATCCAGACCGGACTCATCCTGGGAGATATTCTTATTTTTATTTTCGTAAGTTTTCTGCGTACGCAAGCGGGAACTTGCCTCTCCCATGAAGTCAGCATCATCCCCGGTGCTACCGTCCGATTTACCTGAATATTTAGACTGTATTCGCTGGATTTGCTCTTTCGTGACTCCTTTCTTCATCAATTCAACCAACATTTGTTGCTGTGTCTTCCCCTGACTCTGAGCCTCTTGCACATACAGAATGACTTGTTCATCCGTCATTTGTTGGGCAAATACCACACTTGACACTGTAAACATCAACAAACACAATAGTATAAATTTGCGCATAAGTAAGATATTTGATTAATCTTTTAGTTATCTAGTAATGTTTTTTAATTGGGGACAAAGGTAATACTTTATTTTCATAATATACATTTATTTCATTCTGAAGTTTCGGAAAAAGAATTAATTCCTTTCCTCAATACAGCCGGGGTTTCCATATGGCTGTCACTTACCGGAGAAGCCGTTTATCCCATCATCCCAACGAGGTTAAATGTTTTTACTTCATGCGCTACAACCGCAACGTGTTCGGTAACTCCTCATATTAAAGAAAGGCAGCCTTCCGGAAATATTTCTAAAAAATCGAGCAAATCTTTTTGCAAATTCAAATAAAGATGTACCTTTGCACCCCGTAAAGAAATGCTATTGCCGCTATAGCTCAGTTGGTAGAGCAACGCATTCGTAACGCGTAGGTCGCCAGTTCAAGTCTGGCTAGCGGCTCGACGAAAGACCGATATTAATCATATCGGTCTTTTTATTTTTCCCACGAAGCCCTGCTCTATCCCTCACGAATAAAACAATAGAAGCATTCTCTTTATTCCAAAATCTTGCTAACTTTGCCCAACTCAAAAACAATCAAGATAATATGGACAAGAAGAAAAAAAGAATCCTTCTCGGAGTGCTGGCATTCATTCTGCTCATAGGCATTGCAGGCGCAGGAACAGTGTATTACTATCTGTTCGCCCCGCAATTTCATCCGCAAAAGACAACTTATATCTACGTAGACCGTGACGATACGGCAGACTCCATATATAATAAGGTGAAAGCACAAGGAAATCCCAACAGTTTCATCGGCTTCAAATGGATGTCACAATGGCGCGATTACCCTCTCAACATCCACACCGGACGCTACGCGATACGTCCCGGCGAAAACGTATATCATGTATTCAGCCGCTTCTACAGAGGTTACCAAGAGCCTATGAATCTGACAATAGGAAGCGTACGTACCCTGGATAAACTTGCACGCAGCGTAGGCAAACAACTGATGATTGACTCCGCCGAAATAGCCGCAGTAATGAACGACTCGCTGTTCCGGCAACGACTGGGATACGAAAAAGAAACGATAGCCTGCCTTTTTATTCCCGAAACCTACCAGGTATATTGGGATATGAGCGTAGACGACTTCTTTAAGCGGATGCAGAAAGAACACCAAAAATTCTGGAACCAAGAACGGCGTAACAAAGCCCAAGCCATCGGTATGACCCCGGAAGAAGTATGTACCCTTGCTTCCATCGTCGAAGAAGAAACCAATAATAACCCGGAGAAGCCCATGGTTGCAGGCCTGTACATCAACCGCCTGCACACCGGAATGCCGCTTCAAGCCGACCCTACCATAAAGTTTGCCCTGCAAGACTTCGGCCTGCGTCGGATCTCCAATGCGCATCTCGCTATCGATTCGCCCTACAACACTTACCGCAACCCCGGTTTGCCGCCCGGTCCCATCCGCATTCCCTCTCCCATAGGTCTGGATGCGGTATTGAACTACACCAGACACAACTATATTTACATGTGCGCCAAAGAAGATTTTTCCGGCACTCACAACTTTGCGTCCAACTATGCCGACCACATGAAAAATGCAAGAAAATACTGGAAAGCATTAAACGAAAGAAAGATTTTCAATTAATATTATAATAAAATAAAAGCAAAAAGCTATATTTGCGATTATTATTTAAACCGTGACTAACACTTAAACAATAAAAAATGAGCAAGCAACTCTTACTTGGCGATGAAGCCATTGCACAAGCTGCATTAGACGCCGGACTTTCCGGTGTATACGCCTATCCGGGCACTCCTTCGACGGAGATTACCGAATATATTCAAACAGCGCCGATTACTGCCGAAAAAGGTATCCACAACCGCTGGTGTTCCAACGAAAAGACCGCTATGGAAGCAGCCTTAGGAATGTCGTTCGCAGGAAAGCGTTCGCTGGTCTGCATGAAACATGTAGGCATGAATGTGGCTGCCGACTGTTTTATCAATTCCGCCATTACCGGCGTTAAAGGCGGCACAATCGTCATTGCAGCCGACGACCCCAGCATGCATTCATCACAAAACGAACAAGATAGCCGATTCTACGGCGACTTCGCTTTAATTCCGATGTATGAACCGAGCAACCAGCAAGAAGCCTACGATATGGTTTACAACGGATTTGCCTTTTCCGAGCAAACCGGCGAACCTCTGCTGATGCGCATGGTAACCCGTTTGGCACACTCCCGTTCCGGCGTGGAGCGGAAAGCGCAACAGCCCCAGAACGAAATCTCTTTCAGCGATGACCCTCGCCAGTTCATCCTGCTTCCCGGCAATGCCCGCAAACGCTACAAACAGCTATTGCAGCGCCAGGACGAATTCATCAAAGCATCGGAGAATTCACCATACAATAAGTATATTGACGGCCCTAACAAAAAACTCGGCGTCATAGCTTGCGGTATCGGATACAATTACCTCATGGAGAACTATCCCGAAGGCTGCGAATATCCGGTCTTAAAAATCGGTCAATACCCGCTTCCCAAGAAACAATTGACGCAACTTGTAGAAGCCTGTGATGAAATACTCGTACTGGAAGACGGGCAGCCGTTTGTAGAAAAACAACTGAAAGGCTATCTCGGTATCGGCGTAAAAGTCAAAGGACGCTTGGACGGCACACTGTCACAAGACGGAGAATTGAATCCGGACAGCGTAGCACGCGCCTTAGGCAAAGAAAACAAAGCCGAATTCGCAGTTCCGTCACTCGTGGAAATGCGCCCGCCCGCCTTGTGCGAAGGTTGCGGACACCGCGACATGTATACCGTACTCACCGAAGTTCTGCGTGCAGAATATCCCGGTCATAAGGTATTCAGCGATATCGGCTGTTACACTTTAGGAGCCAACGCTCCTTTCAACGCCATCAATTCCTGCGTAGACATGGGAGCTTCCATTACAATGGCCAAAGGCGCCTCGGATGCGGGAGTACATCCTGCGGTTGCCGTTATCGGCGACTCCACATTCACCCACTCCGGCATGACAGGATTGCTGGACTGCGTAAATGAGAACGCCAACGTCACCATCGTAATCTCCGACAACGAAACCACTGCCATGACCGGCGGACAAGATTCAGCCGGAACAGGCCGCCTCGAAGCTATCTGCGCAGGTATCGGCGTAGCGCCGGAACACATCCGCGTGGTAGTTCCATTGAAGAAGAACTACGAGGAAATGAGACAAATCATCCGGGAAGAAATCGAGTTCCGCGGAGTATCCGTCATTATCCCCCGAAGAGAATGTATTCAAACCTTAGCACGTAAGAAACGAAACAAGTAAAACCATGAAAAAAGACATTATACTTTCCGGCGTAGGTGGACAAGGTATCCTCTCTATCGCCACCGTAATCGGCCAGGCAGCCCTGAAAGACGGGTTATACATGAAACAAGCCGAAGTACACGGAATGAGCCAGCGAGGCGGCGACGTACAGTCCAACCTTCGCATCAGTGACCGCCCCATCGCTTCCGACCTCATCCCTACGGGCAAATGCGACCTTATCATATCCCTGGAACCGATGGAAGCGTTGCGTTATCTCCCCTACCTCAGTCCCGAAGGTTGGCTGGTAACCAACGAGGCTCCTTTCATCAATATTCCCCGCTATCCTGCCGAAGAAGCGCTCAAGGCCGAACTTGACAAGCTTCCTCACAAGATTGTGCTGAACGTAAACGAAGTAGCCAAAGAAACAGGTTCTCCCCGCGTAGCCAACATCGTGTTGCTGGGAGCTACCATTCCGTTCCTCGGCATTGATTACCAGAAAGTACAGGACAGCATTCGCGACATCTTCCAGCGTAAAGGCGAAGCTATTGTAGAATTGAACCTCAAAGCACTGGCTGCCGGTAAGGAAATCGCAGAAAACCTGATGTAAATCCAAATTTCAATAACCATGAACGACAAATACTGGGAAGAAGAGATAGAAACCATGCCGCGTGAGAAGTTGCGTGAACTGCAACTTCAGCGGCTTAAAAAGACAATCGGCATTGCTGCAAATTCTCCCTATTACAAACAAGTATTTCAAGAACACGGTATTACGGCGGACAGTATCCGGTCGGTAGAAGATATCCGGAAAATCCCGTTCACCACCAAAGCGGACATGCGCGCCAACTATCCTTTCGGACTTGTGGCAGGTAATATGCACGAAGACGGCATACGCATCCACTCTTCCAGCGGAACCACAGGTACCCCTACCGTCATTGTCCATTCCCGGCACGACCTGGACTCTTGGGCGAATCTCGTGGCACGATGCCTGTACACAGTCGGCATCCGTAAAACCGATGTGTTCCAAAACAGCTCCGGATACGGTATGTTTACCGGCGGATTAGGTTTTCAATACGGAGCCGAACGCCTCGGGGCGCTGACCGTACCCGCAGCGGCCGGTAACAGCAAGCGGCAAATCAAATTCATCATGGATTTCAAAACCACCGCCCTGCATGCCATCCCCAGCTATGCCATACGTTTGGCGGAAGTATTTCAGGAAGAAGGCATCGACCCGGCATCGACCACACTGAAGACGCTTGTCATCGGAGCCGAACCGCATACGGACGAACAACGCAAGAAGATTGAACGGATGTTAGGCGTCAAAGCTTATAACAGTTTCGGAATGACCGAGATGAACGGCCCCGGCGTCGCCTTTGAGTGTACCGAACAAAACGGCATGCACTTCTGGGAAGACTGCTATCTGGTTGAAATCATCAATCCCGAAACCGGCGAACCCGTTCCCGACGGCGAAATCGGGGAATTGGTACTGACCACCCTCGACCGTGAAATGATGCCGCTGATACGCTACCGCACACGCGATCTTACCCGCATACTTCCCGGCAAATGCCCTTGCGGACGTACACACCTTCGTATCGACCGTATCAAAGGCCGCAGTGACGATATGTTTATCATCAAGGGCGTCAACATCTTCCCCATGCAGGTGGAAAAGGTATTGGTACAGTTCCCCGAACTGGGCAGCAACTACCTCATTACTTTGGAAACCATCAACAATCAGGATGAAATGATTGTAGAAGTGGAACTCAGCGATTTATCTACCGACAACTATATAGAACTGGAGAAAATACGCAAAGCCATCTCCCGTCAGCTGAAAGATGAAATCCTTGTCACCCCTAAAGTGAAACTCGTCAAGAAAGGCTCCCTGCCTCAAAGCGAAGGAAAAGCCGTCAGAGTAAAAGACTTACGAGACAATAAATAACATTTTGCCAATACTTTCCGCGTTATTATACTACAATATTAACAGCGCGGAAAGTACCGGCAAAAGCAAAAAAGAAAGAGGAACGGTAGTCAACCAAGATTACCGTTCCTCTTTTATAGAAAGCCGCACCGATGATGTGATGAAACTCCGTATGACATGATTTGAGTGCTCCTCCTCTTTGTAATCCACCGACTCAAGAGTTACCCCGAAGGGCGTGGCCCGCCATTAAGAACTGAAGCTTGTCTCGGTATTTCATTAAAATTGATGAGTTTCCCGATCCAATCAATGCGGCTATTTTTTCTACTTCAAAGGTAGTGAGTTTCTATGAAAGAAACAAGAAAAACAAGAAAATTGTTTGCCTGCATCCAATGTTTTCACACTTCCTCACTATCGCTAAAAGCAAAAAGCGCCGATTACGTAGTTGTAATCAGCGCCTTGCAGCTTTTTTATTCTTTACCTCAGCTTATGCAGCTTTTGCTTTAGCAACAATAGCCTTGAAAGCTTCCGGGTGATTCATTGCTAAATCAGCCAAAACTTTACGGTTGATTTCAATACCGGCTTTGTGCAGAGCGCCCATCAGTTTAGAATAAGACATACCTTCCAGACGTGCGGCAGCGTTGATACGCTGAATCCACAAAGCGCGGAAGTTTCTTTTCTTATTCTTACGGTCACGGAACGCATAAGTCAAACCTTTTTCCCAAGTATTCTTGGCAACGGTCCAAACGTTCTTTCTTGCACCAAAGTAACCTCTGGTCAATTTCAAAATTTTCTTTCTTCTTGCTTTAGAAGCAACATGATTTACTGATCTTGGCATAGTTTTACTTGTTTTTGAATGTTAGCGCCAATGCTTCACGCAGCGGACTTAAAGCTAATGCATTCGGTTAATAACTTTAATAATACTTCGTACGCTTTTGGTTACTTCATAGCTAAGAGTTCCTTAACCTGGCTTACATCTGTCGGGCTGACAAGTGTAGAGTAACACAGATTTCTCTTTTGCTTCTTGGTTTTCTTAGTCAGAATGTGACTGTGAAAAGCGTGCTTTCTTTTGATTTTACCTGTTCCGGTAAGAGTAAATCTCTTTTTAGAACCGGAGTTAGTCTTCATCTTTGGCATCTTACTTATTTTTAAATTATTTAATTATATGGCAACGCACTATACCTGCGGCGTTGCTCATTTCTTTAGTCTTCGCTTTGTTCTTCAGCCGGAGCGTTCTTCGGAGCCTCTGCGGGTTTCGGTGCGGCAGGCTTCTTGGGAGCGACGCTCTTCTTCGGAGAAAGCTGAATAGTCATTCTCTTTCCTTCCAGAATCGGCATCTGATCTACTTTCGCATAGTCTTCCAAATCATTGGCGAAACGCAGCAATAAAACTTCGCCTTGTTCCTTGAATAAGATAGAACGGCCTTTAAAGAACACGTATGCCTTTACCTTGTCGCCATCTTCCAGAAATCCTTTGGCATGTTTCAGTTTGAAATTATAATCATGGTCATCTGTCTGAGGACCGAAACGTATTTCCTTCACATTGACTTTAACCTGTTTCGCCTTTTGTTCCTTCTGACGCTTCTTTAACTGATAAAGAAATTTAGAGTAATCAATAATACGACAAACAGGGGGTTGTGCATTTGGAGAAATCTCTACGAGATCCGCTTCCATTTCCTCGGCTATCTTCAAAGCCTGCGCTATCGGATATACTTTTGGTTCCACTTCGTCGCCCACAATGCGGACTTCTTTGGCACGGATTTGCTCATTAATCCGATGTTGCCCTTTTAAGCTGTCATTCTTCATTAAATAACGTTTACTTCCAGTTTGTTTCTTGTTTATTACTACCAAATTATTTTTTGTTAAGTAAAAGCTGTCTTTAGAACATCGTATGTATGCTATGCTTTTACAATTGGGCGCAAAGTTACCATTTATTTATCATATTTTGAACTTCTTCGTTCACTTTTTTAGCAAAATCTTCAAATTTCATGGTTCCTTGGTCGCCTTCGCCTTGTTTGCGGACGGAAACCTCTCTGTTTTCAGCCTCTTTCTCGCCTACAATCAGCATGTACGGAATACGTTTCATTTCGTTATCGCGAATCTTACGTCCGATTTTTTCGTTACGTTCATCCACAATGGCGCGAACATCGTATCTCTTCAGATAGTCTTTCACTTCCTGAGCGTAATCATTGAATTTCTCGCTGATAGGCAGGATGGCTACCTGGTCGGGTGTCAGCCACAACGGGAATTTACCGGCGGTATGCTCGATGAGTACAGCCACGAAGCGTTCCATAGAACCGAACGGAGCACGGTGAATCATTACCGGACGGTGCTTCTGGTTGTCAGCTCCCGTATATTCCAGCTGGAAGCGTTCGGGCAGGTTGTAATCCACCTGGATAGTACCCAACTGCCAACGGCGGCCGATAGCATCTTTCACCATAAAGTCCAGTTTGGGACCGTAGAAAGCGGCTTCACCGTATTCCACCTTGGCCTTCAATCCCTTTTCTTCGCAAGCCTCGATAATAGCCTGTTCCGCCTTTTCCCAGTTTTCATCGCTACCGATATACTTTTCGCGGTTCACCTTGTCGCGCAGAGAAATCTGCGCTTCAAAGTTCTCGAAGTGCATAGACTGGAATACGATTGAGATAATGTCCATTACACGCAGGAATTCGTCCTTCACCTGGTCGGGACGGCAGAAGATGTGCGCATCGTCTTGCGTAAAGCTGCGTACACGGGTCAGCCCGTGAAGCTCGCCGCTCTGCTCGTAACGGCAAACCGTACCGAACTCAGCCAGACGCAAAGGCAGGTCCTTATAAGAACGGGGCGAGTTCTTGTAAATCATACAGTGATGAGGACAGTTCATCGGTTTGAGGAAGTACTCCTCACCCTCTTCCGGCGTATGGATAGGCTGGAACGAATCCTTACCGTATTTGGCATAGTGTCCGGAAGTGATATAGAGCAATTTGTTGCCGATAGGCGGACACATTACTTCCTGATAGTCGTAACGAGCCTGAATGCGGCGCAAGAACTCCTGCAAACGGATACGCAGTGCGGCGCCCTTCGGCAGCCACATCGGCAGACCCTTACCTACCGTATCGGAGAACATGAACAAGTCCATTTCCTTGCCGATTTTACGGTGGTCGCGTTTCTTGGCCTCTTCCAGCAATACGAGATATTCATCCAGCATTTTCTTTTTCGGGAAAGTGATGCCGTAGATACGGGTCATCATTTTGCGGTCTTCCTGTCCGCGCCAGTATGCGCCGGCAACGGAAGTCAGTTTAATGGCTTTGATAGGTGCGGTAGTCATCAGGTGAGGACCACGGCACAGGTCGGTAAACGCGCCTTGCGTATAGGTGGTGATGTGACCGTCTTCCAGCTCCGAAATCAGCTCGCATTTATAAGTTTCGCCACGGTCGCCGAACATCTTCAAAGCGTCTGTCTTTGAGATGCTCTCTCTGACAACCGCCTCTTTTCTGGCAACCAGCTCGGCCATTTTCTTTTCGATGGCGGGCAGGTCGGCTTCCTTGATGGCAGCTTCTCCCGGATCTACGTCATAGTAGAAACCATTCTCGATGGCCGGACCGATACCGAACTGAATGCCCGGATACAGTTCTTGCAGGGCTTCCGCCAGCAAGTGGGCGCTGGTATGCCAGAAGGCATGCTTACCCTGCTCATCTTCCCATTTGTAGAGAACCACTTCGGCGTCTTCATTGATAGGACGCCCCAAATCATAAATTTCTCCGTTCACGCCGCAAGCCAGCACATCCTGTGCCAAGCGCGAACTAATACTTTCTGCTATTTGCAGTCCTGTTACTCCCTCGTTGTATTCGCGAACGGAGCCGTCTGGAAATGTTATCTTTATCATAATGTTATGTATAGTTCAAATTTTAGAACGCAAAAATAGCTAATTCTTTATTGATATTCTATTTTTTAGCAAAAAAATGTTATTGCTGCGTATTCGTAAATCGCTTGATAATGTTGTAAGCGGAAACGATACCCCGCTCTCCGGCCTTGCTCAAGTCCGAAATGCCCTGCCTGTTGTTACCCAGGAAGATATGCGTCAGCCCGCGATTGAAATACGCTTCGGCGAAGTCGGGATTCAGTTCGATTGCCTTATCGTAATCAGCCAGCGCCGCACGATAGTCTTTCAGCATGGACGATACATTGCCGCGGTTATAATAACCGTAAACGAAGTCCGGAGCCAACCGGATGACGTGATCCAAATCATTCTTCACGATATCGTAATCCATCGCCGTCACTTCCGCCTTCTTCACCTCTTGCGCGCCGGAAACAGCTCCCTCGCTCATGCCGGCTTCCGCTTTCTTGTACTCCAACTGCTTGTAGCGTACCAAAGCGCGCATAAAGTACGCCGGGAAGAAAGTATCATCCAGCAGGATACTCTGCGTGAAGTCGTCTATGGAGCTCGCAAAGTCCTGCACCAGATAGAAATCCAGTCCGCGCATAAAACGTTTCCCGGCATTCTTGCCGTCCGCCACGATATCCGATGTATGGGCGTCTATCAACGCGAAGTGGAAACGCACCTGCTCTTCCGTCAGCGGAGATTCCATATTGGTGATACGCAATGGCTTGGGGAGCATCTTCGAGTGATTGAGCTCGTCGATGTATTTATGATAATGCACCATACGTTTCACATCACTCAGCTTTTCATAATAAGTCAGCGCATACATAGGCTCGAGCTTGATAGTCACGTTACGGTCTTGCACACGTCCGCGATAATCGCTCTTGTAACGCTGGTCGGCTTCCGAATCATCCGCAATCACAATCTTGCGGTAGTTCTCCATGTTCTTGTCGGACTTCTTACGGGTCTTGCCGTTATCTTGTCCGGAATTGCCGTCCGTATTATCCGCCACATCCTTGTCATTGCCGCCGGTCGTCACACCGTTGCGTTTGTCGAGTTGCATCTTCATGACTTTGAACTCGTCCTGCTCGGCTCCCTTACGGTCGCCAATCTTCTTGCGGGCTTCGGCACGGTGATAGTAACCCGCCATAAAGTTGGGGTATTCGTCTATCACTTTGGAGTAATCGCTGATAGCGCCGCGATAATCGCCCGTCTGCGCACGCAACAAGCCACGGTTGAAAGCGGCCATCATATTGTCCGGTTCCATCTTCAGCACAAAATCGAAGTCCTCTATCGCACGGTTGTCGTCGCCTACCTGCGCACGCAGCAAACCACGGTTATAGTGTCCGAGGAAGTTGTTGGGGTCAATGTCCAGCGCCAGGTCATAGTCGCTCATCGCGCCTCTCAGATTGTTCTGGTGGAAACGCGCCAAGGCACGGTTAATGTAGTTGCCCGAATTGCGCGCGCTCAAATGTATCGCCTGATCCAAATCGTTTTCGGCTTCCTTGTACTTGGATTGCTGAAGCCGGACAATGGCACGCGCGGCCCAACCGTCAGGGTCGTAACGGTCCATGTCGATAGCCGTATCAAAATCTTTCAGGGCCTGTATCGTATCGTTCTGCTTGAGGTTGACCTCACCGCGCATCAGGTACGCACGCGTATAGCGGGGCGCTATGGTCAGCAGCTTCCCCAAGTCCTCTTTGGCGGAATTGAAATCCTCTTTCTGCATGTGGCAAAGGGAAAGGTTATGCCAAAGCACTACATTCTCCGGGTCGTACTTCAAAGCCGTCCTGTAATCCTCTATCGCACCGTCGAACTTATCCTGGCGGATACGCGCCAACCCCCTTATCTGATAAGCGCCTACGACAAAAGGATTGCGCTGGATAGCCAAATCGCAATCCGCTTCCGCCCCCTGGAAGTCGTCCAGATTGATTTTGGCCAGCGCACGGAAGAAATAAGGCTCGTATAAATAAGGCTTCGCATTGATTACCTGATTGAAATATTGGATAGAAAGCACGTAGTCCTCGAAATACAACGCGTTCCGGGCAATGGTCATCACCCGTTCCGTATTGATTTGCGCATATAACAACGTGGGCAATAACAGAATTGCCAGCAATATCTTTTTTATCATCTTGTCTTATAAATGCTTGTAAACAAAACAAAAGTAACGTTTATTCATTTACATATCAGGATATGCGGAAGACTTTTTATATTTTTTGAGCCTTTTATACCTTATTATATGGTTTGCTTACTTAATGGTTTTCACTTTATAAGAGCAGCGCGCCTTACCTTTCAGCATGGCATTCAGCTTTCCCTTTATCATCTGCTTGCGCAAGGGTGAGATATGGTCGATGAACATCTTTCCGTCCAGATGATCGAACTCGTGCTGCATCACACGCGCCAGATAACCTTCTACCACCTCGTCATGCTCCACCAAATCCTCATCCAGATATTTCACACGTATTTTGTTACCTCTTTTCACCGACTCATGGATACCGGGCAGGCTCAGGCAACCTTCTTCCATAGACACCTCTTCGCCCGATACTTCCAGAATATGCGCGTTGATATACGCTTTGCGGAACCCTTTATATTCGGGATAATCTTCCGACAGCACATCCAGGTCTACCACCACCACACGAATCGGCAAACCGATTTGCGGAGCCGCCAGTCCCACGCCGTCGGCATGGTCCATTGTTTCAAACATATTCTGAATCAGTTCTTTCAAGTTCGGATAATCAGGAGTAATATCCTCTGCCACTTTTCTCAATACGGGTTGTCCGTATACATAAACAGGTAAAATCATTTCTTTAATTATGAATTATCAATTATGAATTATTGTCTATATACTTATAAAGAAGAGAAACGTCTGTTCTCCAAATAAGTTTGCAGGATAATAGTCGCGCTGATTTCGTCCACCAACGCCTTGTTCTGCCTGTCTTTCTTTTTCAGTCCGGCTTCCAGCATAGTACGTTGCGCCAGAACCGAGGTGAAACGCTCGTCCACATACTCTACCGGCATATCGGGCAACCTTTTTTGCAGGGAACGCACGAACGGTTCTATCCGTTTCATATTCTCGGATGCCTCGTTGTTCATCTGCTTAGGCAATCCGACGAGAATCCGCTCCACCGGCTCTTTGGCCACATAATCCATGATAAAGGCGAGCAGTTCGTGGGTAGGCACGGTGGTAAGCCCGTTGGCAATCATTTGCAACGTGTCGCTGACGGCTATGCCCGTACGTTTTTTACCGTAATCAATAGCTATTATTCTACTCATAATGGGCTACAAAATTACGATTTATATTTGAACTCTTTTTCATACGTATCAAAAAAGATTTTGCCTATGGTGAAAATCTCATTTGATGTACATCAAACAAGTTTCGCGCCATAGGCAAAATCAGATATGCCGGTATAAGGATGGAATCAATATACCAGCTTCACATTATCCACATAAAACGAGTTGCCCGGAGAACCTATGTATGCCCCGCCGTGGCTGGATGTAAACTGCAACTGGATATGGGTGGGGATATCGTCTTCCGTGCCCCATGCCACTTCTTTGATAGGCACGCTCTCGCCCTTACTGTTCACGGCATAGCGTTCCTGTACCTGCAGGCGCATCATGTGCGCTTTGTATTCGGGATTGCCCGTGATGTCGCCGTACATGATGGAGTAAGTGGCATTATTGTGCCAGTCGTCCGTCGTAGTGTAATAACGCACCACCGCCGTACCCACACGTTTGGCGTAGATATTTCCGTCCTTGTCTTCCCAGCGTTTCTGCAAAAAGAGATTCATTTCGGGGAAGTCCTTTCCTTCCACATCGGTTATCTTGCTGAAACCGGTGGCATGGACACGCTTTTCACGGTCGGACATCTTCACCTTATAGTCAAATTGAACGGCAATCGGCTTCTTGGTGAACGGAATACCGGAGTTCAGTATCTTTTGCGGGTTCTTCGTTCCCTTGATAGGCTCGTGCACGTCGCCGAGGAAAATGGAACCGGCCGCCAATACCGTAATATCCACGATGCCCAGCACCTTTACACTTTCCATGCGGGTATCCAAACGGGCGCAAAAGCCGTCGCCGCGCTTCTCCGGAAACACCGAAGTATTGGTTTTGGTGATACCGGCCACACGCGCCATTACGTTGGAAGTAGCCCAGGGCGAACCACCCATGTTCTTATACGGCTTATTCTCGCGGATAGTTGCCGTGGGGCCGATAGCGTACACATTCTTGGTGGCGCCACCGATAATTCCCGACTCTTTAATTTGACGGTCAATCCATTGATCCATATTTCCGAAAGGAATCATCTCAACCTTATGCTGCGCCGATACCGCTACACTGAAGAGCATTACGGACAGCAAACTCAACAAACGAAATCTTTTACGAATCATTTCTTTATTCTCCTACAAATCAATTAAAGTTCATAATTCCACTGTTTCAGCGCAAAGTCCCAGTTGTCCTGAACCAGTTGCACCGTACGGTCGTCATATTTATATTTATTCTTCTTATAACCTTTCTTACCGCCTACATACTGTTCGATGGCAGCACGGGCATCCGCAAAACCGGGGATGGACAACGCGTCGTAGATGTGTTCCGTCATTCCCATCGCATCGGCTTCAAAATCTTCGAACTTCACTTCAATCAGATTACCCGCCGGGATACTTGCCTTGTCCGCTTCGTACTTATGGTAAAGCTTGGCGTAGACAGACAAGATATTCCGCTCCAACTCCGCTGGAGTAATATCCTGGAGCTTCAACGGCTGGATGGTATTCGTGAAGAAACTGCGCGTACTTTCAAATACCGTGTAAGGATTACGCATCAGGTAGATGAACTTGGCGTTGGGGAACATCTTCACCAATTCCTTCACACGTCCGGTATGCGGCGGGTTCTTGCTGAGGAACTGCGTGCCATGCGTATTCCACAAGGAAATCTTGATGAGCTTGGTAAACGTTTCCTCAAATACTTTCAACTCCGCCTCGCTTATATCGTCGAACAACAGATACTTGTCGGCATACTCCTGCTGGTGTTTGGGCAAGAACCAGAAGTTATAATAAGTATAAGGCATCATGTTTGCCAATGCGAACTCCTCTTCCTGCGGCAGGTCCACAGCCAACTCCATATTGTCCGTAGGACGCTTGTCGGGCATCAGCCAGCTCATATTCTTCTTGAAGAAAGGCTGTCCCCACATCATCAGATGCGGAAATACGGTCTGATAAGTTGTGTTATAGCCGAAATGCTTGTCACAAGAGAACACATTATGCACGAAAGTTGTTCCGCTGCGCCAGTGACCGAGGATAAATACAGGGTCGTGTTCCAGCGGCTTGTCCGCCAACAGCTTCTCGTAGCGTTTGTCCTGCAAAGGAGCCAATGTGGAAAGCAGGCGGCAAACGGCTTTCGTCAGCCGGTATTTGCCCTTGTATGCGGCATCTATCTCACGCCCTTTCGTAATGGCACTGAAAGTTTTCCAATCTGCACCGACAAGCGTATTGATCGGCAGTTTGTTGAATTCTAATAAACCCATTCTTGTTTAATTGAGAATTGAGAATTGAAAATCGGGAAATAGCCTTTCGGACTAATGCGATAATTCCTATCCAACTCTTATTTGTTAATGTTTAATTTTCATTTCTTAATCATCACTGCTATTCCCTGACGCTCCAGTTCCTTGGCGGCTTTCTCTATGGCCTCGTAATGCTCGGGAGCGATTCCCAGTTTCGGCAAGTCAAGAACGGGAAGTTCTTCGGAGATATGCATGTCCTTATCTTCCACACGGTCGATAATCATACCTACGGCGCTGGTATTATTGGTTATCGGGTCTATCAGGATGAAAGAGCCGGTGGCTTTGTTGGCTTGGTAAGGGTCGAAGAACAGCTCTTTGGCAGTGGTCAACACTACGCGGGCAATTTGGTTCAACTGCATCGGCAGGGTCTCTTTCGTCAACCGGCCGTTCTCGAGGGAGAGTTTCTCCATGGTATTGACATCTACTTTATACCTGATGTTGTCAATACGCGTACGGCTCAAATTGGTGGTTTGCTTGATGAAGAAAGATTTGTTCACGTCCATCGGCTCCTCGTCCATCCATACCACCATGGCTTCGAAGTTACGCTCCATCATCGGAAGATTGTCGGGGTGCACCAGCATTTCTCCGCGCGAAACGTCGATTTCGTCTTCCAGCGTCAGCGTAACGGACTGCGGCGGGAAAGCGTAATCCAGTTCTCCTTCGTACGTAACGATGCTCTTGACATGCGATTTCTTTCCGGACGGTAAAGCCATCACCTCGTCTCCCTTGCGGATGATACCCGAAGCCACCTTGCCGCAGAAGCCGCGGAAGTCGAGGTTGGGGCGCAGCACATACTGCACGGGGAAACGGAAATCCTTCAGGTTATGGTCGTTATCGATGTGTACGGTTTCAAGGAAGTCGAGCAAAGACGTACCGTTATACCAGGGGGTACGCTCCGATTTCTCCACCACATTGTCACCGTCAAGCGCAGAAAGCGGAATGCAGGTCACATCGGGAATTCCCAGCGGAGCGATAAACTTCTTGTATTCGCCTACAATCTCATTGAAGCGTTCTTCGGAGAAGTCCACCAAGTCCATTTTATTAACGGCAAGCACCACATGCTTGATACCCAGCAGAGACACAAGGAAAGTGTGACGGCGTGTCTGCGTAATGACACCCGTGCGGGCGTCTACCAGAATAATCGCCAGGTTGGCGGTAGAGCCGCCGGTAATCATGTTGCGCGTATACTGTTCGTGTCCCGGAGTGTCGGCAATGATGAATTTACGATTATTGGTGGAGAAATAGCGGTAAGCCACGTCGATAGTGATACCCTGCTCCCGCTCCGCCTTCAAGCCGTCCAGCAACAAGGCGTAGTCGATGTGGTCACCGGCATTACCCATACGCTTGCTGTCACGCTCCAACGCATCCAACTGGTCTTCGTACAATTTCTTACTATCGAACAACAGACGGCCGATAAGTGTGGACTTTCCGTCATCCACCGAACCGGCAGTAAGGAATCTCAATAAGTCTTTCTGTTCGTCCTTATCAAGAAAAGCCTTTATATCAAGTCTTGAATCATTCATTTCTTAATTCTCAATTTTTAATTCTTAATTTCCTAAAAATATCCCTCACGCTTCTTCTGCTCCATACTCGCTTCCTGGTCGAAGTCGATAACGCGGGTGGTACGCTCGCTCTTGGTGGTGGTCATCATCTCTTCCACAATCTTCTCGATGGTGTCGGCGCCGCTTTCCACAGCTCCGGTCAGCGGCCAGCAGCCCAACGTACGGAAACGCACCATACGCATCTCAATCTTTTCACGGTATTGCTCCGGCAGACGTTCGTCATCAGCCATAATCAGGTTACCGTCAATCTCTACGCAAGGACGCTCCTTGGCAAAGTACAAAGGTACGATGGGAATATTCTCCAGACGAATATATTGCCAGATATCCAGCTCCGTCCAGTTGCTCAACGGGAACACGCGGATGCTCTCTCCTTTATGGACACGCGCATTATAGATGTCCCACAACTCGGGGCGCTGGTTCTTCGGGTCCCACTGATGGAATTTGTCACGGAAAGAGAAGATACGTTCCTTAGCACGCGACTTCTCCTCGTCACGACGGGCGCCGCCGAAAGCCGCATCGAATTTATACTTATCCAGCGCATGCAACAGGGCTTGCGTCTTCATCAAGTCGGTATGTACCTTACTGCCATGCGTAAAAGGCCCTACACCGGCTTCGAAAGCTTCCGTATTACTCTCTACAATCAGGTTCCAGCCATATTTCCTGGCATACTCGTCACGGAATTGAATCATCTCCTTGAACTTCCACTTGGAGTCGATATGCATCAACGGGAAAGGAACTTTACCCGGAGCAAAAGCCTTTTCGGCCAGACGTACCATAACCGATGAGTCCTTACCGATACTATACAGCATCACCGGATTCTCAAATTCCGCAGCCACTTCGCGGATAATATGAATAGACTCTGCTTCGAGTTCTTTCAAATGGCTCAGTTTATATTCTTCTTTCATTATATATTATTTCTTCTGAATTCTCGGTAAAATTAATTCCAGTAACTCATTGACGGATTCTTCCAGGCTCAATGCGGATGTATCCAGCGTCAACGCCGGATGCGCGGGAGCCTCGAAGGGGGCGGAAATACCCGTGAAGTTCTTAATCTCGCCGCGGCGCGCCTTTGCATACAGGCCTTTCACATCCCTGCGTTCGCATTCCTCAATGGGCGTGCTGACGTACACTTCCAGAAAATCATCCTTTCCGATAATATTCGCCGCCATTTCACGGATGTCGTTACTGGGACTGATAAAAGCCGCAATCGTTATAATGCCCGTATCTACAAACAGCTTGGACACTTCGGCTATACGGCGGATATTCTCTATACGGTCGGCTTCCGTAAATCCCAAATTGTTATTGATACCGCTGCGGATGTTGTCTCCGTCCAAAATGCGGCAGAGCAATCCGCGTTTATGCAACTCACGCTCCAAAGCGATGGCTATCGTACTCTTGCCCGAACCGCTCAGTCCGGTAAACCAAATCATCACGCTGCGCTGCTTCAAGAGTTCTTCCTTGTCCTCGCGTGCCAGCATACGGTCGAAGATAGGATAAATATTATTGTTATTGTCAGTCATAATTCAATTAAAACGGCCAAATTAAGGGAATGAGAAAGATGGATATAAGGAAAGTGATAATGTTCAGCGGAAGTCCGATACGGACAAAATCCGTGAACTTATAATTACCGATACCCTGTACTATCAAATTGGTCTGATAACCGATAGGCGTCGAGAAGCTTGCCGATGCAGCCATACAGATAACCACGAAGAAAGGCATCGGGCTTACTCCCAGCTGTGACGAGATGGAAAGAGCCAACGGGAAAGCAAGCGCGGCGGCGGCATTATTCGTTATCAACTCGGTAAACAGGTTCGTAATGATGAATACGGCGGCCAGCAGCACCTGAGGGCCGTAATGCTCCGTCAGGCCAATGATGTACTTAGCCACAGCGTCCGCCACACCGGAATTTACCATAGCCTTGCTGATAGCAAAAGCGCAGGCAATCGTTATCAGGATATCCCATGATATATATTTGGTGTATTTACGGGCCGGGAAGATTTTCGTCCACGCCATTATAATGGTCGTAACGGACACGAAGAAGAACATATCCAGCTTAATATCCGGAAAAGCCTCTTTCACCGCAGGCAGTTCACCCACCGTAGCTCCCGTAATCATCAGAATCAGCAAAGCGAGCGCAAACCAGCGTTTACCCTTGCTCGCAACAGGTTCCGTATCCTTGCCGTTGGCAAGCATCACGAAGACGGAAGACTCTCCCCAGGTCTGCACAAAGGAATCGTCAGCCATGACAACCACCGTATCGCCTTCCCTGAAATATTCATTTTCCAAATCCTGCGTATAACTCTGACCGTTACGCTTTATCTCTTTCACTTCAGCGCCATAATGGCGTTTAAAGTTGAAATCTTTCAACTTCTTGTTAATACCCGGGAAGCGAGGTCCCAAAACGGCCTCTACCCGATGCAGGTCGCTATGTTCTTCCGGCTCGTCATCTAGTTTCACCGCATCTTTGCGAACATCCGGCAATAACCTGGAAGAGAACAGAAACAAATAGACAATACCGGCTACCGCAATAAAAATCCCCACTTTTCCAAGCTCAAACATCGTAAATCCCTCATAACCGGCTTCCAGTATCATGCCATGCACGACCAAGTTTGTGGAAGTCCCGATCAACGTACAGATACCGCCCAAAATCGTTACATACGAAAGAGGAATCAGGAATTTGGTAGCCGGAAGCTTTACCGACTCGGCCCAACGCTTTATAATCGGAGCAAAAATTACAACGACAGGAGTATTGTTCAGAAAAGCCGAGATAAAGGAGATTGTCGGCAACATGCGGAGTTGCGCCTTGAAAACGGTGGTTTTACCTTGCGGAAGCAGTTTCTTGATAAGTTGTCCCAATGCACCTGACTGGCGAATACCCTCGCTGACCAGAAAAAGCATGGCTACCGTAATCATGCCCTTATTGCTAAATCCTTCCAGCATCTCTTTAGGTGTCAGGATTCCTGCGCAAAGGAACAATACCACCACCGAGAAAAGCACCATTCCCGGACGCATCTTGTCCAGAATCAAGGCTATCACCATGCCCAGCAGCGCTAAAAGCACAAATATGATTTCAAACGTCATATATACGAGTCGTTATTTAATTACGCCCGGGCTCTACTATAAACCAGGGGTTCAACAAATCTTCTTTATTATACCGCAACGGTTCTTCTTTTCCGGCTTGATACACTTCCATCCCTGCGGCACGTGCAATGGCATGCCCCGCCGCCGTATCCCACTCCATTGTCGGAGCAAAACGGGGGTATACATCCGCTTTGCCTTCCGCCACCAAGCATATTTTAATGGAGCTTCCGCTGGAAATCAATTCCACATCCGAATGACAACGCTTCATCTCTTCAATGTATTCTTCAGTCTCGGGAGACAGATGTGAACGTGATGCCACAATCACAAATTTATCGCGGCTATCCTTTATCGGCAAACGAACGGCTTTCGCCGTTAATTCTTCCAGCGACGCCCCGCCGCGGGCTGTTACATCCGAAAGCTTGTAAGCGCCCAAAGTCTCTTCGGCAAAATAAAGCTCTTTCTTTACCGGAAGATATATAATTCCCATTACCGGAACGGAATTACGTACCAAAGCGATATTGACGGTAAACTCGCCATTCCGCTTGATAAACTCTTTCGTACCGTCCAGAGGGTCTACAATCCACAAAGTCGTCCATGCGCATCGTTCCGTATAGGGCAAATGTTTTCCCTCTTCGCTCAATAACGGATAAGGTGTATTCTGCAGATAACCGGCAATAGTCGCGTGCGCTTTTTTATCAGCAATCGTCAAAGGGGAATTATCCGCTTTCTTTTCTATTTGAAAATCTGATGCCGGATCGTTATAAATAGAGAGGATATCTTTGCCGGCACAGAGTGCTGCATCAATCGCGTCAAGTATATATTGTCGTTCCATATTGTATTCTAAAAATATACAAGGTGCAAAATTAAAAACTTTTTTACCGCCAAAAGTTTTTAATTTTGTTTTATAACTTCTTTTAAACGAAAAAGAGATATTTATAAGTACTTTTCACAATCACTAAAAATAGAGTTTTCATAATCATTTCCAACAGATTATGAAAAAGGCAGTAACTTCCCAGTTACCGCCCTATCTTGAAAGGAGGGAAATACCCCTTTCTTATGAATTACCAAAAAGAATTCAAATTAATTAATGCGATACAGCAGCCAAGCACCTTGGAAATCCTGACGGTTAGGGTATTTAGCCTTGAAAGCGTCACGAGCGCTGGCAGCAGAATTCCTGTCTGCGTATGTGCTTACAATCACGCGATACATGGCAGCATCCGCATTAAATGCAATGACCGCATTATAACCTTCCTTATCCAAGAAGTTTTTCAGGTTCTCCGCATTGGCTTTCACGCCGAAGCTACCGCATACCACACTATAATCTTTCAGTCCGTCAACACCTGACACTACCGTCACCTTTTCCTGACGTATTGTACCCACAGGTGCACTTTCCACCACTTTAGCTTCTACCGGAGCGCTAACCACAGGAGCGACTTCCTCTACCGGCGCGGTAGTCTGCGGCTCCGCCAGTTCCTGCTGTTTAGCCTTTTCGTATGCTTTCTTGTAAGCGCTTTCACTTGATTTACAAGAAGAGAATGCCAGTACCATACATACTCCCATTCCTAACACTGCCAACTTTTTCATCTTTTCTTTTTATTTTTTGTTAGTAACTATGTCTATTCTCAAATTACACTCAATATTTACGAAAAACGTATTTCGTTCCTTCATAGTTCAATCGCATCTTCTTATTCGTCAGCTCTTCCACCTTGAACGTCCTCTCGCCGGTGTCTCCCCAGCCAAAGAATTTCTTATAACTTGCCGAATTCACCAACTCTTCATGCGCAGCCTCGTTTCCGGAACTGTTATCCGGCCACAAAGTTATAGAAATTTCATCATCTTTCAACTTATAATAACCATAAAAAGATTCATAGCTTCCACTTTCATTCATACAATACGCCAGAAAGCTGCCTTTTTGAAAACCATAAAAGATACTGTCCACTTTCTGCACTTCACCATCGGGATACTGATATTCGCGCAACTGCCATTTTCCTACCCAGTCGGAACCGCCGTCATTCATACAAGACGCCAATCCCAGCACCGCACACATCAAAAGCAATAGTATTGTCCCGTTCAGCAATTTTTTCATATATCTCTTTTTTATTTAGAGAACAAAAGTACGCCGAACCGCTTATCTTATGGCCTCTAATGCCGTTAAATATAATTAAAATGTATGTTTTGTCGTTTTTCATGGTACAGATTTCTAAAAAACAAGAATCCATGAACAATCATTCAAAATATTTTGTTAGCTTTGTCATATCAGACCTAATAAAAGAAAGGAGTATTATTATGAAAGGATTAAATGTTTTAGCAGCTTTTTTGGGTGGTGCAGCGGTAGGTGCAGCCATCGGTATTTTGTTTGCCCCGGAAAAAGGTGAAGATACGCGTCACAAGATTGCGGAAATTCTCCGCAAGAAAGGCATCCGGTTGAACCGTAATGAAATGGAAAACCTCGTTGATGAGATTGCCGCAGAAATTAAAGGCGAAGCAAACGACTGATTCAAACCACATTTCAAAACAAAGCCACTATGTTTGCAGACGACAACAGCATTGAGAATATCCAGCAGTTATTTTTCGATTTCAAGAAATATCTGGAACTACAAAAGAAATATACCCAACTGGAAGTAGCGGAGAAATTAACCATATTACTCTCAACGCTCATACTCGTATTGTTGGTCGTCATTCTCGGCATGGTGGCTTTGTTCTATCTCTCCTTCACCCTGGCCTATATATTAGACCCCATAGTAGGCGGATTAATGGTAAGTTTCGCCATGATAAGTTGTTTCCACATCTTATTGATTGTGCTAATCGTTGTATTCCGCAAGAAAATCATTATTAATCCAATGACCAAATTCATTGCAGGATTATTCATAGATAACAATAAGAACTAAAATATCATGAATATGAATGATACCGTCCAAACAGAGATTCTCACACTGGAAGACCTTCAGCAACAAAAGGCCGAAGCATTAGAGGAATTGCGCGCCCAACAGCAGATTATGGCCGATACCGCCCGGAACCTGTTTGCTCCGATTGCTCCCGCTGCGGACAAAGGAACAGCTATCATGCGTGCGTTTAATACCGGCATGGCCGTATTCGACGGAGTTATGCTTGGAGTAAAGCTGATGAGAAAAGTCAGAAAAATATTCAGACGCTGAAAATCAACCGGCCTATAAAATTATAAATGAGGATGCTCAAAACTCTGCCTGACATATCATGACTGTCATTCAAAACCTTAACGCACCCCCCATTTTCATTATCAGGTTGACTTTATATAGCCATCACTTGCCCGCCAATCACGCCTGCAATGGCACTTGCCACCGCAATAATCACTTTCAGAATCTTATCCCAAACCGATACTTTGATACTCATTGTCTTTTGATTTTAATTATTACTTTATCTTTCATCGCAAATCGCAATTTATAAACCACAACTTGGCTTATCCTAACGGATTTTCCTCTTCTCCGCTATCCGGGCCGCCATTACCATTACCGGAAGAATTATCATCGGCAGTTGTGCCTTTCCACTTCTCAAACTCCACTCCCTGTATCAATGCACGAGTAGTGCCAATAGCAGCCGGACGCGTATATTCCGGAGTAAACTGACAACGTAACGCCGTCACCTGATTCGGATTCACATCTTCCGCTTTCTCCGTTCCCTTACCACGTGTACGGGCTTTCATCGTAAATGTACCCAAACCGTTCAAACGTACCGTACGGCTATTCAGCAGGTGCATCCGCATTATCGACATCAAATTACGGATTACATTCTGTACATCACCCGGCGTCAGTGAGGACTTCTCGGCAATACTTTCCGCCAGCGACTGCGTATCCACCGCTTTTCCCACTTTTTTCAAACTCAAGTGCCATGTTTTAATACCGGCTTTCGTCGCCAGTTGCGACTGTCTTGCATAATAAAATAGAGGCATACTATCTCTCCTTTACATTTTTAATTAAACTTCATTTTAATTTTTGTTTCGTTGATCAACAGTGCAAAGGTGATGATATATACGGGTATAAACAAAGAAAACAGCCTATGCTGGGCTGTTTTCTGAGAATGATTTATAATGCGTTCATTTTCTTATGGTTATATCTTTCCGATTTTACAGTTCATCTAATACACCATTCCCACTATCCACAAAGGTAACTTCTTCCCCGTAGCAAATTCTATATTATCGGCAAGAATAAAGGAATCCGGCAGATCGGCTATTTGCTTAAAAGTCTTATCCGCTCCACCCACCTCGAAAATATATTTATGGTCGACTACAAAGTCCCCCTGCGCCTTTCCATACTCCACCTCATGATTTACGGACAATTGATTCACCGCAAACGTCTCCCGTACCGTACCAATCTGCACCGGTGCCGAAGCTACAGCATAAAGCAAGTTCGGATTCTGGAGATATATTTTATCCGGTTTTTGCATTTTCTTGACAGAAGTCAAATCAGAATACAACAGTGTAAGTAACTCCGCCCTATTCAAATTTTGCAGATAAGTGATAACCGAATTCCGGGTCAGCCCTATCATGCCTGCCAATTTCGTAATATCCACCTCATAAGGCACGGACGATGCAAGTACACCCAGCAAAGCTTTCAGCTTCCTTATATATGCAGGATCCACACCACACAACAGAGGCATCTCTTGTTCAAGAATGAAATTCACCACATTCTCAATGTTCATGTAATAATCCTCGCGATTGCCGGTAAAGAAAGGATAATATCCCTCATGCAGATATTCATTGAACATTTGCACCGGCCGGCATTGTGCATTCACATCCTGACAGATACTTCCGGCATTCTCCAGCACTTCCGGCAACGTCATCACCGGAAAGCGGATATCCTTATAAAACATCAGGTATTCACGGAATGACAATCCGTACATGTTATATGCCAGACATCTTCTTGAAAGGTCTGCATCGGCATTCAATATGTTGAGTAGCGACGAGCCGCTAAACACCACCTGCAGCGACGGGTACAAATCATAGATTTCTTTCATCTCCTTGCTCCAAGTGGGATATTTATGCACCTCATCCAAAAACAAATGCTTACCGCCTTGAAGATAAAACTTTTCCGCTAACTCCAATAGTGTATGATTACTGAAATAAATACTATCAAGTGTACAGTAAAGTGCTATTCGGCTTCCCGGCGGATAGTTTAGTTTGATATATTGCAACATCAGTGTTGTTTTTCCCACACCGCGAGAACCCCGAATGGCAATCAGGCGATTATTCCAATGAATCTTATTCATCAATTCTCTTATAATATCGGTGCTTGTCTGCACCAACATTCTTTCTTGTTTTAAAAACAGACTATCCATAACTGAAATTGATTTTGTTACAAATATAGCAATTTGTTTAGAGCAGAAAGCAAATTATAGAAAAATTTGTTTAGATCAGAAAGCAAAACACCGTAAAATTCATACCACAAAAACAGCCGAAATCACTTTAAAAGTAATTCCGGCTGCGCCTAAAACAAAGTAACCGCTGTTACCTGTCGTTTATTCAACTTTCTTTTTACGAACTATCAATGGAGCCCCCAGTTCTTCACGCTCTACCACTTCAAGAAAACCATTTTGTTCTAGTTCGAACAAGGCAGGATATACGCGTAATTTGTCAGCACCTGAATTCTGGATAATATCAGCCACACAGACACTCGATTCAAAAAGACTTATGTAGTCTACTATTTTTGCAGTATCTATAACTTTATAATTTAAGTTCATTTATTGCTTTACTATTTTCTTGCCTATATATCCTCTTTATGATACTAGATGGAGCCAAAATAAACAGGAACGAGACTATTATAGAAAGTGAGCTACACAAAGGATGATTCCAATTAAAGTTTTTTTTCCGTGCTATGAAATTATATTTCCATTGCTCTTTATTCCTTTTCAACGACAAATCACCTTCTACACGATAATTTAATATTGTATTTGGAAGGTTTTCTATCTGATAACCATTTTTTTGTAATCTCAACCAAAATTCTATATCTTCAGCTTTCTTCTGTTTCACATCATAATACATACCTGATTGCACAATAGCAGAACGGAACATTACCGTAGGGTGCGCTAAGGGATTTCTCAAAATACTCCACAAAAGTAATTTCATTCCTTTCTGAGGATAATTACGATAAGAAACAATTTTTCCTTTCTTATTAATAATATTCATAGCTCCTCCTAGCACACTTACCTCCTCATGCCTTTCCAGATAATCAACTTCTCGTTGAAATCTATCAGGTAAAGATATATCATCACCATCCATTCGAGCTATATACTTACCTCTGGCACGCTTTAATCCTTCATTTAAAGCACATACAAAACCCATTCGTTCCGAATGTCGAAGAACAAATATTCGGTTATCGCGTCCAGCCAAAGAATCAATTACTGAAACAGTTTCTAAGCGAGTACTGTCATCTGCAATAATTAACTCCCAATTCTGATAATTCTGATTTAAAATACTTTCAATAGACGCTGTTATATATTCAGCAGATTCATTGAAAGTTGCCATTACTACCGAAACTAAAGGTGCCTCCATTCAGCAACATGAATTATGAGTACATAATATTTTCATCATACAATGATCAAGTACCATATGTAAGTCTTCTGTTATTTGCATATCATTAATAGGCACATGGACACTATAATGTACCATCTTTCTTAGTTTTCCACCATCATATCCGGTTAAGCCAACCGTTATTCCACCATGTTCATTAGCATACTCTATTGCTTTCAATACATTTTTTGAGTTTCCAGATCCCGAAATACCAAGTATCACATCATCTTTTTGAAGAAAATTTTTCAGCTGGCCTACAAAAATATCTTCAAAAGAAAGGTCATTTGCATAAGCCATTAATGAAGGGATATTATCATTAAGACAAATCAATCTAAATTTCTTTTCCTGATTTAAAGAAACCCCTTTATTAAAATCACATACATAATGGGAAGCCGTAGCCGAAGATCCGCCATTTCCCATGACAAAAATATGGCTTCCTCTCTTTCTGGCGCAATCCATAACATTCATCAAGGTATTCAAAGCCTCTTTGTCAATTAAATCAATTGTAGATTTTAATCTATCAAAATAAATTTCTATCTCTTTTGTATAATCCATCATTACTCGTTGAATTTATCTCCTACATAAATTATTTTTGAACCAAAATCATCAAAATGAAAACACATTTCATCCATATTTCCCATTTGTGTGCGAAAATCATCCTGCCTTTCTTTGGGGCAATAAAACAAGATAAAACCTGCACCACCCGCTCCTAACAACTTTCCACCAAGCGCTCCACTTCTAATACCCTTATCATATATTTCATCCACAATTTCCGTAGATATACCAGAAGTCAATGTTTTCTTCATTAGCCACCCTTCATGAAGAATATATCCAAAATCATCTAACTGGTTATTCTCAAGAGCAGAACGCAACTGATAAGCCAATCTTACCATCTGCTTTTGTGTTTCGAACTTCTTCGAATCACTAATAGCAACAGCTTGTTTTTTCAAAATTGCATTTGCAGAATGTTCTCCCCCCACAAATACCATCATTAGATTATCCTCTAGTTTCTTTTTCTCATCAGAATTCATAATAATCTTCTCCACATTTACTGTCTCATCTCCATAAAATGTGATAAAATTCAGACCTCCACACGCTGCTGCGTATTGATCTTGTTTACCAATAGGAGAACCAACTTTATCTATTTCTATATCACAAGCCAATTGCCCCAACTTTTCTCCACTTGTTGCTTTGCCGATATAAGCACGTACCGCATTCAATAGACCAACAGTAAAAGCAGAACTAGACCCTAAGCCCGTTCCCGATGGTATATCAGCTATAGAATTTAAGTCTACACCTTTCAGGTTATACATCTTTAACACCTCTCTAAAAATAGGATGATGAATATCGTTAATATCCTCAACTAATTCCGTCTTAGAATACTTTAGCTGAATCATCCTCTTATCAAAAAAAGGATGAATAGCTATATACATATATTTATCAATAGAAGTACTAAGAACTGCACCTATCTCACGACGATAAAATGAAGGAAGATCTGAACCACCACCAGCAAATGATATTCGAAACGGAGTTCTTGAAATAATCATAATAATATAAAAGTTAGATTAAAGACTTGAGAACATCTAAAAGTGCATACGGACGATTTGTTTCTACTTGAACAGATTGTTTACACCCAGCACTTTCACCGGCTTGTACATCACTCACTCTGTCTCCTATCATATAAGACGTACCGATATCAATATTCCAATCACTTGCTGCTTGTAAAAGCATACCTGGAGAAGGTTTTCTACACATACACTTTATTTTATATTCCTTACGTTCTTCAAGGTAACCATTGTCAGGATGGTGAGGACAATAATAAATAGCATTCAAATAAGCGTGTTCGTGCCCCAACAATGTCTCAAGCTTGGCATGGATATAGTTCAGTTCATCAATACTACATAAATTTCGAGCTATAACAGGCTGGTTCGTTACTACAATAGCCAAATAACCCTTCTGATTAATGTACCGAACCGCTTCAGGTACTCCTTCTATCAGTTCCAACTGCTCAGGTTTACAGAGTAAATTCACTTCTTTTGATAATACTCCATCTCTATCCAAAAATACTGCAGGGCGTGGATTACAACGATTCATACGCGTTACCTTTCCGCTAATCATATCTTGACATACAGAATAATATCGATCAGGGGTTCCCATATCTTTAATGTATTCAAAAGAAAGATAACCATATAACCTCATACCTTTCTCCAAACACATAGGCAATACATTCTTCTCAATATGAGATTTTACCCCTATTTCTATACATGATAATATTGCAGGTGAAAAAATAAAGACAGCGGCATTTACAATATTGCGACTTACAAAATCAGAAATATGAGGCTTATTATAAAATCTACATACACGACCATGATCGTCCAAATCCACAATATCGGAATCGTAAGGATGATCATTGGGGTGAACAAACAAGGTAGCATCAGCTTTTTTCTTCTTATGATACTCTTGCATAGCATTCATATCAAAATCCATCACTGTATCACCATAAAAAACAAAAAAATCTTCTGTCAATTGATCTTTCAAATTCCCTAATGCCCCTGCCGTACCTAATGGTTTATCCTCCTTGAAATACTCAATATTTACTCCCCATTTTCGACCATCGCCAAAATAAGCTTCAATCTGTTCTCCCATATAGCCTATAATGAATATAAAATCCATATATCCATAACGCAAAGCCATTTCTATCTCATACTCTAAAATTGGCTTTCCATTAATGGGAATCATTGCTTTGGGAATTTCACTGTTAACAGAAGCAATACGGGTTCCCTGCCCACCGGCAATCACTACAACTTTCATTTTCCCAACGCTTTTTGAATAGCAAGACGAACAGAAGTATTTGAGTCATGTTTGGCGTACCATCCCAAGGCATTTATCTTAGACAAGTCATATTTAAATTCAGGCACGTCCCCTACCCAACCGCGATCACCACCGGTATATTCTATTTGGGCATTTAATCCCATTTCTTCTATTACCATAGCAGCTATTTCTTTTACTTTAGTTCTACTATCTGAACCCAAATTGTATACATTAAACAGTTCATGAGTATTTTTACATACAAACTGAATACCTTCAACTAAATCCTTCACATAGAGATAAGGCTTTATCTGTTCACCATTACCCAACACAGTCAAAACTTTCGGAGTATTCTGCAATTTATGGATAAAATCATAAATCACGCCATGAGTAAAACGTTCACCCACCACATTAGGAAAACGAGTAATCCAAGTTTGTATCCCATAAGCAGAGCTAAACGCACTGATAAACGCTTCACTTGCAAGTTTCCCTGCACCATAATTGGAAACAGGCTGAAGCGGACCATAATTTTCTGTCAACCTATCATAAGTTTCACCATAAATAGCAGAAGTGGATGCAAAAAACATTTTTTTTACATTATGCTCACGCATACACTGCAATACATTAAAAGTTGTATTAAATGTTAAATTATAATCTACAGTAGGATCCTTGCTCCCTTTTTGAATATCCGAATTAGCAGCAAGATGATACACCATATCAAAATTCCCATCCTCAAAAATTCGTTGGAGAGCTGAAAGATTCAACAAATCTTCTTCAATAAATAAAAAATCATTTCGCTCTATCAGATGAGAAATATTTCCCTTACAACCAAGAATTAGATTGTCTACAACAACGACAAAATGCCCTTCAGAGAGCAATAAATCACTAAGATGAGAGCCTATAAAACCAGCTCCACCTGTAACTAAAATTTTCATTATTCAAATCTTTTTATAAAAAATACCATCACGAATTCCCATCGCTATTTTTTTGAGGTACAGAAGTCGAGGAGATATGCACAATGGATAGTAAAATAATTTTATAACATATTTTATTCCATTAGATACCTTCCAATAGGTAGGTACATAATCACGTCGTAACAGAATAAAGTAATTGCGAAACTGATAATAAGTCCTAAAAGGAGTTGGGATAGGGACTTTCTTCCATAAGAAGTAACGATCGCCTTCTCCTAAATAATGACTCAATTTTACTGTTTCTACGATAAAAAAACGTCCATTCATTCTTGAACTTACCCGCCAGCACCATTCATGATCAACACCATCAATAAATAGTTCTTCATCCATAAGACCAGTTTTTTCAAAATTAGATACAGCTATCAAAGAGGCAGAACTAATCAATTCCGTAACTTCAGTTATCTCATTATTTATCTTCTTTCCTTTCTTTACACTCCCCTTATATTCCTTATTTTCACATCGATTAAAAGCCCGTGGTCCAACAGCACCAACAATAATGGAATTTGAGAGTAAAAAACGATATTGAAACAATAATTTACTGATAATATTTTCAGGAACTATACTATCTTGATCCAGATAGAAAAGATAGTTATAATTATGTTCTACAGCATAGTTTATACCATAATTTTGAGCTGCAGCAATTCCAATATTACCAGACATTTTTTTATATACTATTTTAGATGATGTTTCTAATATTGAAGATAAATTCAATGACTCAACAGAATTATCAGAAATCCACAATAAATCAACTTGAGGTAATATAGCGGAAACAACTTTAGCCAATAAATCTATATTAGGATTATAAAGGACTAAAACACAAATTACTTTTTCCATATTGGGGGTAAATGATTAGATATCTGATATTGTGCAGATAATAATGTAATAATTACTACCACTTGATTAGTGTCTATAATATAAGGATTAGTTATTGCATATAATATATAGCCAGCATATACCATTTTTATTTTTGTATCGGGCATATATTTAAAAACAAACAGAATATTGACTAATATAAATAAGAGAATGGGAATTACCCCTAATTGATTTAGAATATATAAAACCTGCAATTCATAATATGTTGCACCGACATAACTTCTAAAATGTGTAGTAACATCCACTGTATTTCCTAAACCAGTTCCCCCTAATAACGTAATAGGATTCTTACTCAAATCTTCTAAAAGTAAGGTAGCTTGTTCAATACGAATTGCATTAGACTCTTCTTTTTTCTCCTCTAAAACAGTATCCACATAAGATAATACCCCTCCTCCTACAGTTAATAATATAATAAATCCGATAAACAATCGTTTATACAACATACTATTATTTCTTATACTATAGAAATAAAGAACACTATGAAAAGCAACCACCGCTAATAAATATGCAAAATTACCAGCTATAAATATCGCCACTAAATAAATAAAACGAATAAATGTTTTATGCTTTAATGGAAAAAGTTCACTAGCATATGATAACATATAAATAAATGGTATAATAGCATTACCTTTTATCTGAATTTTATAATAAAAGCCATAAAAATATACATCACCAATACTTCTGTCCTGAACATAGTTTCTAATCACTTGCGCATACTCTTCACCGAATAAGATTAAAAAGATTTCTGCTATAATTAAAAATAGACATAATGAAAAAGATATTAAAAATAGCCTCTTTAAACAAACTTTATAATTTAAGCGAATGAAATAGGCACCTAAAACAAAAAAAAGAATTAAGGCAAAACGAACTATTAAAGCAACTTCATTTTGCATTATAAAAGAATAAGCAACAAGAAAAGAAATTCCCCAAACTATCAATAACTCTATTTTACGTTCTTTGATTTGTAATTTCCCATAATTACATATATATAAACAGACCAAAGCTAAATTAGAAATTAGCGAATAAGAAGCTAAAAAAGTCTGCCATACTAAAAACAATAGAATAATGCTCCAACAAACACTATCTATGTTTCTCTTTTTCAAGACACATTTTAACATGCAACTTTTAGTATATAAAAAAGGATACCTTAAATTACAGATAATTGTTTTTTCTGTTTCTGCAACTATAATTACTTTACTTTCCCTTAATTGCCATTTTTGTCATCTCTAAATATTTACGTCCCCACTTCAAATCAGGTTCTAAATGATTTCCTTCAGCCCATTCATTCCATGCATTTATAAACACAAAATTCTCTTCTTTACTATATGGTCTAAAAGACTTCATAATATGATTTAACCATTTGTAATATAAAGATGGAGTACTTCCTTTCAAAGCAAAAAATGTATATTTCCTTCTTGCAGCATTATCCCACATAGGAGTAACTGTTGAATATCTTTTGTAATCAGGAGACTTCTGTTTACACATATAGTCAGAATACTTACGATACGAAATAATATTAGGGAATAAATTTCGTTTAAATACAACACGTGATACTTTATTTAATGCACGCCGTAACAGCAATTTATTAGCTACATAATCTTTAATATTATGTGGAGGGAATTCTATTGCTGCATCAAATCCATCTTGCAAATATCCTTCTCCTGCTTCATTAAAACTTTCAACTCTACACAAATATAATTCAATGCTTTTTTTTCGAGCTTCCTCTCGCCATATATCAATACTTCTTTTCATATTTGGAAATGCAGAAGAACGATAAATTGCAAAAACAGGTTTACCATCGACTCTAATATAGCGCGGATCACAAAAAATATTCTCTAACAAATATAAGATATGTTGTCGATCGTCTTCTTCAGAATAATTTTGACTAATCAAAATCTTCTTTTCTCCGCCATCCCATGCTCTTGTCCAATTCTCATTTGCCCAACAAATCATAAAAGGGAAATCTGGCTCTTTACTCTGCAATACCTCATTCAAAGGACGTTCCATTAAAAGATGCCCATTAAACCAGTAATGATAATAACAAAAGCCATATATACCATATTCACGAGCCATATCAGCCTGCGCTTGACGTACCTCAGGAATTCGTAAATCATAAAAACCTAAATCCGCAGGCAAATGAGGTTGATAATGCCGCCAATAACGAGGTTTGCATTTCGTTACATTTCTCCATTCAGTAAACCCTTTTCCCCACCATTCATCATTTTCTTTAAATGGATGATACTGAGGCAAATAAAAAGCAATAGTTCTCTTATTATTCATTATCATACAATGTTTTAATTATTTTTGCAGGATTACCTGCCAAGACAGAATACGGTGGAACATCCTTTGTTACAACAGTATTAGCTCCAATCACACTATGATGTCCGACTCGCACATTTGGAAGAATACAAACATTTTCACCAATCCATACATCATTCTCAATTATTACTGGTCCTTTTGAATATAAAACTCGATTAGCTGGACTCAAATGGCAATCCCGTTGATCATTATAACCATGAGAATGATCTGTTATCAAAACATTACTACCAACAAGCACATTATCCCCAATTGTAATATTATCAATAGCTCCAATATGACATCTATAATTAAAGCATACATTTTTACCGATTACAATAGAAGGATTAAATTTAATACCCTGATACATATCCCAACATTCCAAACGCAATCCAGCATGAGAATAAAAGTCTTCATACTTAATAAACTTATGTCCAATCACATAAAAAGGACGTTCCAACAAAACTTTGCCTACATTATGTGTTAAAAATCTAAAACGCCTGCTAGCTATATGGTCAAATAATAGTGAAAAAAAATGAGATAATTTATACGGATATATCAGTAAAGATAAATATCCCATAACATCTATAAAATAATGTTTCATGAAAACATCTTCTTGATAAGTTTTTTTACTTTTATAATAAGCAAATCAAACGGTAATAGTAAATAAGCTAAAGCATTTATATAATAATAATCTTTTTCTGAATAGTAGACTAAAAATGATTGCTTTATATCGCTATTTACAAAAGTATATTTATCTTTATCATGCAACAATGTACGAAACCACATCAATAGAAATCCTTTCAAATCCTTTTTAACAGAGATAAAAGTTCTTTCAGATATTCGTTTATGGATCCTCAATTCAGATAGTATATCTAAATATGTAACAGCAAAAGTATGGAACAAATCATATCCCCCCTTACCTGTCTCATCCTGCATTTCTTGATATTTATCATCACAGATTACATATTCAGTAGTTTCTCGCATATTGAGTAATAAAGACGTATTAGGAAACATCTCATTTAACTTAATAGTCTTTATTCTGTCGACATCAATATCCCAGATAGATAAACCAGCACTCCAACTTGACCAATACGACAAACTTTCAATGAATGAATCGATATTTTCACATTCAATACATCCACCTTTTTTTAATCTAAAATCAGAAAAAAACAAAACAGGTTTTGTCTTTTTATATTTTTCCGCAAAAGATAGCCAACGCTCTATAGTACCTGGTATTATCACACTACGATGATTCAGCATTTTACGTAAAGTACCGTTGCCACATTCCAAAGAGGTAACTAAATTCAAAAATCCATTATCATTGGTTCTCACATAATGCAAATTATCATATTTATATAATTCTAAGTCTTGGGACAATGTACTATCAGCCCCATTGTCTGTTATGACCACTTCATACAATGAAATATCTACATTTTGAGAGTATATTGCCTCAAGTGTAGGCAATATCCATTTTGAAATACCATTTGTAGGAATACAAATGGATAAAAGTGGCTCATTCATTAGCTAAAACTATTGATAATTTCCACAACTTGTTCGACTTCCCCCCATGGCATAACAGGACTAATAGGTAAAGAAAGTTCCTGATTATGTATTTGCTCTGTGATAGGTAGACTAATATTATTCCATTCACTATAACACTCTTGTTTATGTGGTGGAATTGGATAATGTATTAATGTCTGTATATCATGTTCAAATAAGAATTTTTGTAATTCGTCTCTACGATTACAAAATACAGGAAATATATGATATACATTGGATTTACATGGTAATTGAACAGGGAAAAATATCCTGCTATTATTAATATGTTTAAGATAATAGTGAGCTATTTCCCTACGTCTATTATTATCCTCATCTAAATACTTTAGTTTTACATTTAAAACAGCTGCCTGAATTTCATCTAACCTTGAATTACGCCCTCTATATTTAAAAACATATTTTTTGACAGATCCATAATTAGCTAAAGCCCGTATAGTATCTGCCAATATTTTATCATTTGTAGTAACAGCTCCACCATCACCTAATGCTCCTAAATTCTTACCCGGATAAAAACTATGCCCAGCTGCATCTCCCAACGAACCTGTTTTTAAACCTTGGTACATACATCCATGAGCTTGTGCATTATCTTCAACTAATTTCAAATTATATTTATTACATATTTCCCTTATTCTATCTGTATAAGCACAACGGCCATAAAGATGTACTATCAATATAGATTTTGTTTTATCAGTTATCTTTTCTTCTATTTTTGCATCATCTATCTCTAAAGTATCAATATCAGGTTCTACTAAAACAGGGATTAAATTATTTTCTGTAATTGCTAAAATAGAAGCAATGTATGTATTTGCTGGGACAATAACCTCATCACCTTCTTTCATAATACCTAATTCAATATACGCACGATATATCCAAATTAATGCATCAAGTCCATTTGCACAACCTACGGTATATTCAGTACCAATATAAGAAGAATAATTAGTCTCAAAAAGTTTATTAGCTTCTCCTTGTAAATACCACCCTGAAGATATTGTTTTTGTTACAACAGTTTTTATTTCTTCAAAATTTTTCTCTGTTATTTTTTCTAAATCTAAAAATTTAATCATAAACATTCCTTTCTATACATTACGAAATCCTCATAATTACGTATATAATCTTCCTCTAAATATCCTTCAGAAGCTAAAACCAAACAAATAGAACCAGAAGAAAACCCCTGCTCCATTGCCCATATACCCGGTGGTACATGAAGTCCATAAAAAGGTCTATTCAACAGTACAGTCCTCTTATTTACACCATCATCCAATACGACTTCAAAACTGCCACTCGCAGCAACCAAAAATTGATGACATTTTTTATGGGCATGAGCCCCCCGAGCTTCACCGCCTGGAATATCATAGGAATAAAAAACACGCTTTACATCAAAAGGTACATGAATGCCGTTATAAACATACGTCAAATTTCCCTGTTCTTCATGGTTTTTTTCCAACTGATATAAAGAACAGTCAAAAACGGTTGGAAGTAGTTGAATATTGCAAGAATTCTTCATAATCCATTATATAATCTTTCTCGTCATAATTCGTAGAAGAAACTATTAGAGCTAAAGAATTGGTAGAAAAGTTATTCATAATCCGCCATATCCCTTTAGGGATATAAAGTCCATAATAAGAACGATTCAAACTAAAAGTTTTTTGTTCTTTCCCATCAGCCACGCATACATCAAAACTCCCAGATAATGCCACAATGAACTCTTCATTTTCACGGTAGGCATGCCCACCACGTTCTACTCCTCCTGGTACATCATATATCCAATATGTACGTTTAATTTTAAAAGGAACTTGCTTAAATTCCTCAATAACAGAAAGGTTTCCACGACCATCAGCTTTCTTTGGAAGATTAAATAATTGGCAATTCATTTTTATATTCTTTAATCCTATCATATGAATCAATCATAGACCCGGGAGTACAGTTTAATATATGAGCTCCCAAATATTGAGAGAATTGTTGTAACAAATCATGACTCTGAAACATTACATACATAATATAAAAAAATTCATGAACTCTAAACGCACGGTCCTCGTTTACACATGTATTCTTGAATGGTTTCATTACAGGTTTAGCTTTGTCGTAAAAATGAGAATCTAAAGAACACAATTCATTATTATCATTAACAGCAAATTCTAAAAAATAATTGTGGTCTGCACCATATAGGCGTATTTCTTTATAACCCTCTAGCAATGCCAAATAGATCGCAGTATTAGCAATCGTTCCATCTTCTGGCATAAAATACCCTGATGCATATAACTTATTACGCCATGCAGGAACAAGTGAAGCACAAGTTTTTCTATTCATTCGAATGATTTTTACATGAGGATTCGTTAGTCCAGCATATTGTTCCAATTTATCGTATTCTTTTTCTGTTGGAAAACAAAGATATAAATACATATCCCAATCCACATCATTATTAAAAATATCATAGACTTTTCTTATTGCATCTTTTTTCGGTAAATAATCTTGATAAAACATTGGATCTGATAAACAATAATGTTTAGGCTTTATTTGTAGAAAATGTGAATCTAGCGCACTTAAATTCACAAAAAAAGAATTATCATCTATTTTTATTTTACCACTATCATAATCTTTTAATGTATCTCTTAAAGATGGTCCATTTACTAAAACATGAGCCGTACCATTAAATTTGTTCTTCAAAGGAAATTTATGAAATTTATAACTTGGTAGTCTTAAAAAGTACCAAACAAACAGCAAGGACTGTTTACATATTTTTATTAATGTCATTTTTTTATTTTTGATTTTATTGTTTTCAAAATAAATTGCCGTTCCCTATAATTCATATACATAAAGTAAAGAACCATTAATACAATAACACACGAAAAGAATAAGCGTATTATCAAAGTCTTAAGATCAAAACCTGAGAGCCCATGATTAATTAATAATCCTAATAATCCTAATAATAATAAAGGAACTATAGCTGGGACAAAAACACGAGTAAAATAGAGCTTTATGGGAAAGTTCATCATCTGTTTCAACACATACAGTCTACCTACAAATAAAAGTAAACCATTTATTACATTCAATGATAATACTAAAACCGGAGATATACCATAAGCACAAAGAACATACACAATTACTACATAAACTAATTGAATTACACTCAGCAATATTTGATATTCTTTAATTTTTCCATTTGCATAAACTAATATATACAAAGGACTTGAACAGCCGTCCAAAGCTGCATATAAAATAAATAAAACAGAAAACTGTATAGCATATATAGGTACATCTAGCAACCACACGTTCAATAACCCACTCATATTCAAAACAATAGGAAATCCGATAATAACTACCAACAGAAAAGTCATCCGTGAAGTATCACATACAAAATCAAATGTCTTACTATCTAATCCATTAGATGCATAACTTTTTGTTAGCGGAGGATTAAAAGCAGTTTGCAAATTACCAATAAATTGATTAAAAGCTGCATTTACTTGTTGAGCTACTCCCATTGCTGCATTTAAAGCTACTCCAAAAAATAAGTTATAAATAATGTTCACTCCCTGCGTAGCCAACATAAAAACCAAGGTTCCTAATATAGACCATGCAGAAAAACTAAATATAGCTATTATATCTGTAAATTTTACATGAAATATATTCCTAATTCTTACTATCTTAAAATGGCAATACCCATAGTTATAAAAAAAAACTAGTAAAGCCATACAAAAAACCATACCTGAGTAAGTAATGAGCTTATCGCTACCATACAAAGGTAAAAGAAGAATCAATCCTAATTTTAAAGCCGCTTCTATAATTCCCGTATAAGCATATACTTCCATTCGTTCACATGAAACAATTGCTGAATTATAAGGTACTGCATTCATATTACATAAAAATGTCAATATAGAAAATTGAAATGTATAGTTAGCAGCTTCTAATCTCTCTACTGGAATATTAATCTTATTATTGAGAAACCATAAACCTATTGTCTCCAATCCTATAATCAAAATAATAGACGCAATCAAAACGGCTAATATACTTGCGCGGAGAATCTCTATAAAACGTTTCTCATCACCTGTAGCCAATGCTACTGACAAAAAACGACGTATAGCAACTGTCAATGTTAGATTAAGAAAAGAAAACATCACAACAACACCACCCACAATATTATAAATACCATAGTTTTCTATTCCTAAAGTTTCCAATACAATTCGTGATGTATATAATGTTATAAACATCATTAATGCCATACGGATATACAACATTATTGTATTTTTAAAAACTTTAGAATTATCAATCATAAATATTAAGAAAAAAAGAGGGGGGACAGTGCTTATGTAAAGTCTATAATAAACTATTTCTCAATAATCAATCATACATTATTAATACTCAATACCTTCTTCAATCAACCATTTTTCTGTACGTATAATATCTTCTTCATCATGAACATCAAAACTTTCTTTCACAATTATTGGCTTAATGTTATTGCCCATAAATGTCCATGGTTGTTGTCCAATTACCGATGAATATAATGAGTTCTTTAATTTTAAAGTCCAAAAATTATGACATAAAACAAAATTCATAGGTAAATCCTGGCGATTAGTTGAAATGTTTTTTCCTCTGAAATCAAACCAGGTATCTAGACACCCATCTTCACGAAGGCGTTTTGACCGATACGGATGATTATCCATTTCAAGTAATACGGGAACGGAGGCTGAAAGCATTTCATCTTTTAATAAATTAGATATTGATTCTTCAATCCATTCAGATTTTACAATACCAGAATTAGCCAATAATACCACTAGAATATCCGGATTTATTCCATCCTGCTTCATCACTTCTAAAGCATGTTTAATCGCATCTACATGTTGTGATGTAGGGGATGCTAACTCTAATGGACGTGTTATTTTCTTATAACCACAACTTGCAGCTGCATTTAATATTTTTTCATCATCACTACTTACATAAAAATCTGTTATCAAACTGCAAGCTTTTGCAGCCATAGCAGGATAGTACAATAAAGGCTTACCTAAAACAGGTAACACATTTTTATCTTTCAATGTGTTATTTCCACGCCCAGTTAATAATGCAACAATTTTCATAATAATATATTAATAGATTAATAATTAAGGTATTTTTGATAATAAAAGAATGTTAGCACTTAACAATATCAAAATTTCTTTCCGAATGCAATATTCATAAACGTCATAAAAAGTATCTTGGTATCAAAGCCCCAGGAACGATGCTCCAAATAGAATAAATCGTAACGCAAACGACGGATCATTTTTTCCAAAGTATCGGTATAGCCATTGTAAAGTGTAGCATACGAAGTGACTCCCGGACGAATCTGGAATAAATAACGATAACGGGGATCTACCTCCATAATCTGATCTATAAAGAACTTACGTTCGGGACGGGGCCCGATAAAGGCCATATCACCGCAGAATACATTCCAAAGCTGGGGAAGTTCGTCCAGATGATGGTCACGAAGAAACCTGCCGACTTTCGTCATACGAGGGTCTTCAGCACCGGCATAGAGGGCAGGGCCATACTTCTCCGCGTCCAACTTCATGCTGCGGAACTTATAGATATTAAAGGGGCGACCGAATCTGCCGATACGCTCCTGCTTGAAAATGGCAGGACCACCATCTTCACGTTTCACGGCAATATAGCAAATCAAAAACAGAGGAGAAAAAACAATAAGCGCGCCAAGGGCAAGAAAACAATCACCTATACGCTTCACATTGCGCTCGAAAGCATTCATTCCGTCGGGGATAAAATGGTCATCTTTCTCAATTGGTTCCATAAAATTAAAAAGTCTTAGTTTAGATAGTCGAATAGTTTAGGTTGATGAGTGAAATTATTCTATCACTTCATAGGGATATTGGTTTTCTTCAAAGCTCTTTAGCTCTTCTATTATATCCACTTGCTCCAAAGTCAAATCCGCCTTATTCCAAGTGGCAATAATCTCATGAGCTTGCCTTGCCAGTTCTTCATCATAAACTTCGCTATAACAATAGACAAGAAGTTGAACTTTGAGCAAAGATGCAGGCAGTTTAGGAAGAACTTCCCAACTACGGTCCAATACCTGCTGAATGTATTGCTGCTTATGACCATTATCATAAATGGTAGCGGCAAAAGCAGCTAAAAGACCGAGGCAAAGCTCAGCTTCAGACTCTACAGTCTTGCCGCGAGTGCCATAAAGCTCCAGTGCCTGCTCGTAAACTTCACGGTTCAAACGTGTAAATTCGTCTACATAAATAGGGCTCCCGTCAAGCCCGTAAGTGAGAAGACGATGGGCTAAGGAAAATAATGAATCCATTGATTTGTGAATTATGATTTGTGAATTATAATACTTAGAAAAAAGAGAATTACTCTTTTATGGGCTCTACCAGAGAAGGCGGAATAAAGGTAGTAGCTACAGCCATGACACCCTCGATATTAACTACTACACGACGGTCATGGCGAATACGGACAAACTCGCCGATTACTCCCTCAAAGACACCACCGGTAATACGTACTTTCTGCCCCTTAACCAAATGCAATTCGGCCGGCTCTACATAAAGAACCGCTTCGTCACAATTGCCTGCCACCAGAATAAAACTACGCATTTGCGCCTCGGGAATTACAACCGGACGGCAATGCTCACGATTCATTATAAAACGTATAGGCATAGACGGTTCGAGTCTATCTTTCAAAGCATCTATACGCTTACGGGTGGAGTAAACAAAAACGAGATTGTGAATAGCCGGAAGCAGTTTACGGACGCGTTTCCCCGATTTCATGATGTATTCATAGCGCATCGGAATGAAGTTCTCAATATTCTCGGCATCCAGAATTGCTTTCAACGCTAATTCGCGGCTATAAGAAACACGAATCGCAAACCAACATTTATCTACGTCATTTTCAGTAGATAATTGTCTACCGGGTTTACATTGTATCTCAGAAGATTTATTTGCTGATAAACGGGGCATTAATCTGTGATAATCGCAAGATTGGGAATAACATGAAGCCTTGTGAAAAGGGTGTTCTTTAGGGACACCGGGGTAGCGTAGTACCTACCGGTCAAGTCATGTAATGCAGTTATTTCCAATAGTTTAGTTAGCATCCATATTGTTTTAGAACTTCCTACCATCACGGAAAAAGAAGTAGAAAAACAGTTATGTTAGTTATTAGCTTACAAAAAGCTGAAAACGAATAGTCTAAAAAGAAAAAGCATCTTTTAGACGTTCGTTTATTGTGCACAAAGATACAACCTATTTCTCAAACGGGCAAAATGTTTAATAAGAATATTTCCAAATAGAAGTTCTTATTTAGATAAATATCTTTAAACCAGTTTATTATCTACACTTAAAAAGACCTCATTATTACTTTATTATTTATATAAATAATGCTTTAAAAAATCCCCCTAAAAAGAGTGTCTTTTAAACGAACGTCTAAAAAACACTTCCCCCTTCCAGGTATAGTAAATTAATTACCAACCTATTACCTCTCCGCACGCCTCTACCAAAGAAAATACATAACTCAATTTGTTTGTGTATATCACCGATAAAAACTACTTTCGGCATCGATTATTTTTTCATCATTAATTATCATAGGGCATAAAAACAAAGAAGACGATGAAAAAAGTTATAGAGAACAACAAACTAAAAAAAACAAAAGTGTAAGTAAATCATTTAGTAAATCAACAATAAATCAAGGCATTAAGAAAAAGCGGGGAGCCAAGCCCGGTGCTCCCATCACAGGTATAAAAGAACATCGGGAAATCATTGAAAAAGCCTTTCTGGAAATGTATCTGAAAGAATATTTGGAAGTGGCTCCCACAGCCGGAATAACCACTTTAGCAAAGTTCCTTTTTGAGAAAAAACTATTCTTAACCAAGAGTAATAAACCCATAGCAACCAATACTATCAGAGGCGAACTTACCGATTTGCTAAAGGATATGAACTGCGCAAATCCCAGAGGAAAACAGAACAAGAAATAAGTAAAAAAACGCCCGTAATTAATGATGAACAACCTATCAGGAAAGGCTCTACCTTTGCCAACTATTAGTAAGGATTAAGCCACACTGCAAGGATGCTGTTTCTTCCTCAAGAGAAGCAGCATCTTTCTTTTTTCCACTACTTGAACCCCACTGAATATTACCTGTTTTTTAAATCTACAAAATTAAATAATGATGAACCGAAAAAAGCCTGCTTCACTTCACGAAGCCATTCGTAATCTATGGAAAATCCGTATCATGCTGGAAAAGAATTACACGGAAAACTGCGCCACATGGATGGCAAAACGTATTGAAAGTCTCATAGACCACATGCAATACGGACATGCGCTCATTGCCTATCATAGGCAGGACGGAACATTCAGACTCGTCAGGGCAACACTGCTTCCCTACAAAAACATGTTCAGACAAGACTATGACATCGCAAGAGTTACAACTACCATTGCATATTGGGATATCGAACAACAAGCATGGAGAACTTTCCAACTTGAGAATTTCCTTGAATGGAGCCCCGTATGTTGATTATTAATCACTCAAAAATTAAAACAAACTATGGCAATGAATTATGGGGGAATCATGTATTTCCCATTGAATGTGAATTTCTTTGATGACGCACCGATAGAACTCGTAGAAGCCAAATGCGGACTGGCAGGAATTACCGCCGTAATAAAACTATTGTGCAAGATGTACAAAGAAAAAGGCTATTATCTGTTGTGGGACAAAGAGCAATGCACGCTCTTTGCCCATAAAACAGGCATTGAAGAAACAAACATGGAAAAGATAATCTGTATCCTCATAGACAAAGGATTTTTTGACCGTAAGTATTACGAAGAACAATACGTGCTGACGTCCGCCACCATCCAAAGGGTATGGCTGGAAGCTACCAAACGAAGAAAAAGGGACTTGAACACCCTACCCTATTTATTGGAAAGCTGCATACAGGACGAAGAAAACAGTATACCAAACAAAGAATATTGCATGCAGCCTGCAAACATTTCATCCCAAAATGCAGACATTTCCGAACAAAGTAAAGTAAAGCAAATAAAAGCAGAAACAGAAGAAGGGAGTTCCGACGAGCATTCTCTTCTGCCTGTACCGGGATATGCCTACAACAAGCAAACGCATAATTATGACGGATTGATATTCACCCTACGGCAAATGAAAATCACAAAAAACGAAGAAGTGAATGCCATTTTGCGCCTGTCCGACTATGGAAGACTGAAAGGTTATGTATGGCAAGTGATACACAACACGCGCTGGAGTGAAATTGTAGCCAAGGGGAAATACCTCATCGCCGCATTAGTCAAAGAGAAGAAAAAGACAGGGAATTAATATCCGGAAATAAAAGAAAAAACAGCAAAAAAATGAAGTTAACATCATTGGCCGCATGATGTTAACTTCATTGCAACTACGATGTTAACTAACTGCATGGCACACAGTTAACTTCATCGTAGCAATACTATCAACTCTTACACGTAAGTCTCAAGCAGTTTCACTCTCCCGCCTTCCGGCACGATTGTTACTTCCTGAACAGCAGCAGGCAAAAGCACCGTTTCCCCCGCACGCAGAGTTATTTCGTTCTGATTGTCATCCGTCAGACGGCAAGAACCTTCCACGCAAATAAAAATAACGAATGAGTCCAGTTCCGAATAGTCACAAGTGATTTCTTCCGTCATATCATACACGGAAGTAGTGAAGTAAGGACTTGCTACCATTTCAACGGGCTCATTCCGGATACGCTCGTATTCCGTACGGAAATCGTCTTGCACATCGGAAAAATTAATGGCATCCATCGCCTGGCTGGTATGCAAGTCACGGGATTTACCATCCTTATCTTTGCGATTGTAATCGAAGATACGATAAGTTATATCGGAAGTCTGTTGAATTTCCGCAACAAATGCTCCGGCTCCGATACCATGTACGCGACCGGCAGGTACATAAAACACATCCCCCGGTTCTATTGTGCAAGTCTGAAGTACTTCGGCAAACGTTCCGTTGTGCACTCTGTCTTTATACTCCTTCGGAGTTATCTCCTCGGAAAAGCCGGAAATCAGTTTCGCGCCTTTGTCCGCGGCAATCACATACCACATCTCGTTTTTACCGAAACTGTTATGACGCTTCTTGGCAAGTTCGTCGCCCGGATGCACCTGAATGGATAAATCCAATTTGGCATCAATAAATTTTATCAATAGCGGGAATTTACTTCCAAACCGCGCATAGTTTGCTTCACCCACCAACTCGTCTTTATATTTACGAACCATTTCGGGCAAAGTATACCCTTTGTCCGCACCATTGGCTACTACCGATTCACTACCTTCTACCGCTGAAACTTCCCAACTCTCGCCTACATTCGGCAGAGTTTCATCCAAGTGTTTGAATGGGATAATCTTGTCGCCACCCCAAAGTGTCTGTTTCAGGATAGGCTCAAATTTTAGAGGATACATTCGTTGTTTTTAATTAGTACAATTCAATACTGTTACAATACTTTTTCAGATTAAGACGACAAACATACAAAAAATATCAATTTGTATTCTAATTGTTAAACGCTAAACTTTCATAAAATGTTCTCTACATTTCTTCTCAATTACTTGGGGGAACAAAAGAATTTCTCTTTATTTGCAAGAAAATTAAATAATACCATGAATATGATAGACACTGCTCCAACAGAAAGTAATTTGTCCGGTTTGGACAGAAAAAACTTTCAGAAGAATATAAACAGCAAGAAAACAGATTTATATATCCTCAAAAACGCTTTGGGCATGGAAGTGGCGGTAACCAACTACGGTTGTGCAATTCTTTCGATTATGGTGCCCGACAAAAATGGAAAATATGCCAATGTTATTTTAGGCCATGACAGTATAGAGCATGTAGTCAACAGTCCCGAACCTTTCTTAAGTACCACGGTAGGCCGTTACGGTAACCGAATTGCCAATGGAAAATTCACTTTATACGGCGAGGAGCATCAATTGACCGTTAACAACGGCCCCAATTCACTGCACGGCGGACCAACCGGCTTTCACGCCCGTGTATGGGATGCGGTTCAGCCCAATGAATCGACCGTCATTTTCAATTACACATCCGCCGACGGCGAAGAAGGCTTTCCCGGAACTTTGGAAGTAGAAATGACCTATCGTCTGGAAGATGAGACAAACGCCCTGGTTATAGAATACCGGGCTACAACCGATAAAGCTACTGTTGTTAATTTAACCAATCACGGTTTCTTCAACCTCGCAGGTATTTCCAATCCCTCGCCTACCGTTCTGAATAACATCCTCACTATCAACGCCGATTTTTACGTTCCTATCGATGAAGTGTCCATTCCCACCGGAGAGATTCTGAAAGTGGAAGGTACTCCTATGGATTTCCGTACTCCTCACGCCATCGGCGAGCGTATTGATGATAAATTCCAACAATTGGTAAACGGAGCCGGATATGACCATTGCTATGTATTGAATAAAACGGAAAGCGGTGAATTAAGCCTCGCCGCCACTTGCACAGAGCCCGTAAGCGGACGTACGATGGAAGTGTATACCACAGAAAACGGCGTGCAGCTCTATACAGGAAACTGGCTGGGTGGATTTGCAGGCGCTCATGGAGCAACTTTCCCCGCAAGAAGCGCCGTGTGCTTTGAAGCGCAATGTTTCCCCGATACTCCCAACAAGGCGCATTTCCCATCGGCAGTATTGCTTCCCGGAGACGAATATCAGCAAATTACCATCTATAAATTCGGTGTACAAGAATAGCGCATCAATGAAATAACTAACCTAATTATAAACTTATAAATTTTTCAAAACCATGACACAACAAAAACAGAACGGGAACATCGTTGCCATCATCGTAATGATTTTCTTGTTTGGTATGATTTCATTCGTAACAAACCTGGCTTCACCAATGGGTGACATTTTGAAATTTCAATTTGGCGTACCCAACTGGATGGGCACTCTCGGCGTATTTGCCAACTTCATCGCCTATGCTGTAATGGGATATCCGGCAGGCAATATGCTGCAAAAAATGGGATATAAGAAAACGGCTCTCATTGCCATTACGATAGGATTCGTAGGAGTAGGTATCCAGACGCTTTCCGGTGTGGCCGGCAGCTTCGGTATTTACTTGTTGGGGGCATTCATTGCAGGTTTTTCCATGTGTTTGCTCAATACGGTAGTAAACCCAATGCTTAACTCCCTTGGCGGCGGTGGAAACAAAGGTAACCAGCTTATCCAGCTCGGCGGCTCATTCAACTCATTGGCAGGAACTTCCGTAATCATCCTGACCGGTATTCTGATACCTTCCATTACCAATGCCAAAATCAGCGACGTATTCCCTCTGATGTACGCAGCTTTGGCTATATTCGCATTCGCATTCATCGTTATCTTCTTCTCCACCATACCTGAAAAAGAAAAAGCAGAGGTAAAAACCGATTCCACTCATTCTCAATACGGACCTCTGTCATTCCGCCATTTCATATTCGGTGCCATCGGTATCTTTGTTTATGTGGGAATAGAGGTGGGAGTACCCAACGTATTGAACAAATGGTTACAAAATCCGGATTTGGATGTATTGGGTGTAAATGGAGCAGGAGCAGAAGCCATTGCAGGTTCCGTTACCGCTACATACTGGTTGCTGATGTTGGTAGGCCGTCTTATCGGCGCAAGTATCGGTAGCAAGATTTCAGCCAAAGCGATGTTGGGAACGGCTTCTGCCATAGGAATTATCCTGGTTATCTCCGCCATGTTCGCGCCAACAGACTCAATGGTAAATATGCCGGTATTCAAGAACAGTTCCGAAGGAATGTTCGGACTCGTACATGTGCCTGTCAATGCGATGTTCCTTGCGTTAGTCGGACTTTGTACATCCATCATGTGGGGTGGAATCTTCAACCTTGCCGTAGAAGGATTAGGTAAATATACGGAAAAAGCTTCCGGAATCTTCATGGTTCTTGTTTGCGGCGGTGGTATCCTGCCTCTATTGCAAAACGCCATTGTTGACTGGAATGACGGAATCGGCTACCTCACAAGTTATTGGCTGATTGTAGTGGCCCTCGCCTATCTGCTTTATTATGCACTGATAGGTTGCAAGAACGTAAACAAGGATATTAAAGTTGATTGATAGATAAATACAGGTAATTAGATTTATTCACCTTAAAAAACAATATCATGGATATAGAATACGTAAGAAGCCGTTTCATCAAGCATTTTGACGGAACAACAGGAGCTGTTTATGCTTCTCCGGGTCGCATCAACTTAATCGGTGAGCATACCGACTATAACGGTGGTTTTGTATTCCCCGGAGCAATCGACAAAGGTATGATTGCAGAAGTGAAACCCAATGGCACAAACACAGTCAAAGCTTATTCCATCGATTTGAAAGATTATGTGGAATTCGGTCTGAACGAAGAAGACGCTCCCCGCGCCAGCTGGGCAAGATATATTTTCGGTGTATGCCGCGAAATGATTAAACGCGGTGTAGAAGTGAAAGGATTCAATACCGCTTTTGCAGGCGATGTGCCTTTGGGTGCAGGTATGTCCTCTTCCGCTGCATTGGAAAGTACTTATGCTTATGCATTGAACGACCTGTTCGGCGACAATAAAATCGACAAATTCGAATTGGCTAAAATAGGTCAGGCTACGGAACACAACTATTGCGGCGTTAACTGTGGCATCATGGACCAGTTTGCTTCCGTATTCGGTAAAAAAGGCAGCCTTATCCGTCTGGATTGCCGCTCGCTGGAATATCAGTACTTCCCGTTCGAGCCGAAAGGCTACCGCTTGGTACTGGTAGACTCCGTAGTAAAACACGAACTTGCTTCGTCCGCATACAACAAACGTCGCCAAAGCTGCGAGGCTGCCGTTGCCGCTATCCAGAAAAAACACCCGCATGTGGAATTCCTGCGTGACTGCAACATGGAAATGCTCGAAGAAGCCAAAGCCGAAATCAGCGCGGAAGACTTTATGCGCGCAGAATACGTGATTGAAGAAATCCAACGCGTGCTCGATGTTTGCGATGCTTTGGAAAAAGGCGATTACGAAACGGTAGGCCAAAAGATGTACGAAACACATCATGGCATGAGTAAACTGTATGAAGTAAGCTGCGAAGAACTCGACTTCCTGAATGACCTTGCTTTTGATTGCGGCGTAACCGGTTCGCGTGTTATGGGCGGCGGCTTCGGCGGTTGCACCATCAACCTCGTTAAAGAAGAACTGTACAGCACCTTTATCGAAAGAGCCAAAGAGGAATTCAAGAAGAAATTCAACAGAAGCCCGAAGGTTTACGATGTCGTAATCAGCGACGGTGCACGCAGATTAGAATAAACAAATCAAAAAACGATAAAGCGATAGGGTGATAAAGTGGTTTTCCACAGTATCACCCTATTTTTGTCGCTTGCATCTATCCTGCTACCTTATCACTATACGCCCTTTTTTATGCAGTGCAACAGTTTCCCAAGAGCGTACCCCACATTTTAACAATAAAACGTTGATGTAAATAACAAGCGGAAAGTTATTGTACATCCGCCGGAAGCACAAGCCCGAAAGGCCGTAGGAAAAATTATTACTTCCTTACGGATAACAGGCCTTAATTCCTTTTAAAACCCCGGCAAAGTGAAATCAATACTTCTCAAAGAGATAAAAATCAATAAAGAAGTTCTGAAAATAAAACTCCCCGCCCAATCGGTTGTTACCCTTGAGTTACAGTAAATCAACCGCAAAGACTTATTGTAATTAAAACAAGAAGCGGGTGACGGGTGCAAGAAAAAAGAGCGACTTTCTATGTTGCGGATTAGACATAAAGAGTTATCTTTGTCCTGTTAAAATTAACAAGCAAGAAATCAACCCGCTTAAAGAGTATTCAAATTATAATTATTTTAATAATATGAACGACAAGAAACTTATGAACCTTGCAGCGGACAACATCCGTATCCTTGCTGCTTCTATGGTCGAAAAAGCCAACTCCGGACATCCCGGTGGCGCTATGGGTGGTGCCGACTTTGTGAATGTACTCTTCTCCGAGTTCTTAGTATACGATCCTGAGAATCCCGCCTGGGAAGGTCGCGACCGCTTCTTCCTTGACCCGGGACACATGTCACCGATGCTTTATTCCACATTGGCGCTGGCAGGCAAGTTCACGCTGGATGAGCTGAAAGAGTTCCGTCAATGGGGCAGCCCCACTCCGGGACATCCCGAACGCGACATCATGCGCGGCATTGAAAACACCTCCGGCCCGTTGGGACAAGGACACACCTTTGCCGTCGGAGCAGCCATCGCCGCCAAGTTCATGAAGGCTCGTTTTGAAGAAGTAATGAACCAGACTATTTACGCATATATCTCCGACGGTGGTATTCAGGAAGAAATTTCACAGGGCGCAGGCCGTATTGCCGGTGCGCTGGGTCTGGACAACCTCATCATGTTTTATGACGCCAACGACATCCAGCTTTCTACCGAAACGAAAGATGTAACCATCGAAGATACCGCCAAGAAATACGAGGCATGGGGCTGGAAAGTCATCAAAATCGACGGTAACGACGCAGATGCCATCCGCCGTGCACTCAACGAGGCTAAAGCCGAGGCAGAGCGTCCTACACTGATTATCGGCCATACCGTTATGGGTAAAGGCGCGCGCAAGGCGGACGGCAGCAGCTATGAAGCCAACTGCGCTACCCACGGCGCTCCTTTAGGCGGCGACGCTTACGTAAACACAATCAAGAATCTGGGTGGTAACCCGGAAAATCCGTTCACAGTCTTCCCGGAAGTGGCCGAACTTTACGCTAAACGCGCTGCCGAATTGAAGAGCATCATGGCAGAAAAATATGCAGTCAAAGCCGCATGGGCAAAAGCCAATCCTGAAAAGGCGGCCAAACTGGAACTGTTCTTCTCCGGCAAGGCTCCCGAAGTGAACTGGGCTGCTATCGAACAGAAAGCCAACGTGGCTACACGTGCCGCATCGGCCACCGTGCTCGGCGCTCTTGCCACTCAGGTAGAGAACATGGTTGTCGCTTCCGCCGACTTGTCCAACTCCGACAAGACCGACGGTTTCTTGAAAAAGACTCACGCCTTCAAGAAAGGCGATTTCAGCGGCGCATTCTTCCAGGCAGGTGTATCGGAACTGACAATGGCATGCTGCTGTATCGGTATGGCGCTGCACGGCGGTATCATCCCCGCTTGCGGAACGTTCTTCGTATTCTCCGACTATATGAAGCCTGCCGTACGTATGGCTGCCCTGATGGAAATTCCCGTAAAATTCATCTGGACACACGACGCATTTCGCGTAGGAGAAGACGGTCCTACTCACGAACCGGTAGAACAGGAAGCACAAATCCGCCTGATGGAAAAACTGAAGAACCACAAGGGACATAACTCTATGCTGGTACTTCGTCCCGCCGATGCGGAAGAAACAACCGTAGCATGGAAACTCGCAATGGATAATATGTCTACTCCGACAGCTTTGATATTCTCCCGCCAGAACATCGTCAACCTGCCCGCAGGCAACGATTACAGTCAGGCGGCCAAAGGCGCTTACATCGTAGCAGGCTCGGACGAGAATCCGGACATCACCCTCGTCGCTTCAGGTTCCGAAGTGGCTACGCTGGTGGCAGGTGCGGAACTGCTGCGTAAAGACGGTATCAAACTGCGTATCGTATCCGCTCCGTCCGAAGGACTGTTCCGCAGTCAGGCTCCGGGCTATCAGGAAAGCATTATTCCGGCAGACGCAAAAGTATTCGGTCTGACCGCCGGCCTGCCCGTTACGCTGGAAGGCTTGGTAGGCGCCCACGGTAAGGTTTGGGGACTGGAATCGTTCGGTTTCTCCGCTCCTTACAAAGTATTGGACGAAAAACTGGGCTTTACGGCAGAGAACGTATACAAGCAGGTAAAAGCAATGATTTAATAAACAGGCGATAAAACGGTAAGGTGATAAAACGATGGAACTGTCACCTGCCGTTTTATCACTTATCACTCTATCACTTTATTTTTATATGAAAACTATTGGACTTTGTTCCGACCACGCCGGATTCGAACTGAAAGAGTACGTTCGCGGTTGGCTGGAAGTAAAAGGCTGGCCTTACAAAGATTACGGAACCTACTCCGCCGAGAGTTGCGATTATCCCGACTTCGCCCACCAACTGGCACAAGCTGTTGAGGCAGGCGAATGTTATCCGGGAATTGCCATCTGCGGTAGCGGAAACGGCATCAACATGACACTCAACAAACATCAAGGCGTTCGTGCCGCCCTTTGCTGGACTGCGGAAATCGCTCATCTGGCACGCCAGCATAATGATGCCAATGTCCTTGTCATGCCGGGTCGTTTCATCGGCACGGAAGAGGCGGATATGATTATGACCGAATTCTTCAACACCGCGTTTGAGGGCGGACGTCACCAACGGAGAATAGACAAGATACCGGTACAAGGATAATCTCCGGAATAAGGGAAGCCCTTAACCTGTTATTTTCATCTCGCGAGACGGAATTATTCATCCCGTGAAATGAAAAAAATCATCCTGTGAGACGATTTATTTCCTCTCACAGGATGATTTTTTTCATCTTAGGGGACGGATTTTTTATCCCAAGCCGACGTTAATCCGTATAATGGAAGTCTATTACTTTAACTGTTCCCGCTTTGGATTTTGACAGATAAACGGCTTTAATCTTACGCATGCCGTCAAACTCCGCTTTCAGCTTGTTTTTTCCCATATTTATCTGTCCGAGCTTTACATCCTCTTCCTCACCCTCATTATCATAGATGATATGGAGTTCAACACGGGAATCGGTGGGTTCTATCTCAAGAACGATGTAAGTATAGGCCGATAAATCAGCTTTAAATCCTTTGTTCTTCCATCCGAACTTACCATAACCTTTGTCATAAGTAATCGTTTGAGTCTCCGCATTGCCTTTGGTATAATATCCATAACTGCGGGGAAAGATTTTCACCGGTTCCTGTTTCGCTTGCACGGCAAACGCCATACACATACAAATCAATAGAAAGATAACTTTTTTCATATACATACAATTGTTATTTAGTTAGACATTTATATTTCTTTTCACGGCTTTTTTATCAGTAAAGTCACCACGCTATATGCGTCCACATCTACTCCACCGGCCAGTTTCACTTTTGATTGAGCCATTTCCTTTACTGTTTCGGCAGGCGTTGTTCCGGATGTCGTAACCACTTTGACCGCTTTCGCAGCTTTAAACGGCAGCGCTATTTTCAAACCTCGCATTACGTTGGCCGACGAGTTTACCAATATGACGGATATATCTCCTTCGGCGTTTTTATAAGCGGTCGCAGAGATTCCGGAAGGAGCGCCTTCCGGTAAAGTTGCCTTTACCCGTATCCGTCCGGTAGCATATTTGGCAAAATGCGACAGGAAGTATCCCCGTGTAGTCACTTCACTACGAACCGAACCACCGTCGCCATCGCCCAACATGCTATAAAAACGTCGCAAATACCACCAGATATAGACGTTGAAGCCCAAATTCATGCAGTTGTTCAGTTCTTCGGCAAAGGCCATGTTCTCCGTACGCAACGCTTCAGGGCTCGTCAGCACTTTGTCTTTCCAGGCCTTGTTCAGATAATGTTCCGTCATCCAGTATTCCTTGCCTTTCTGAGCAACCAAATCATAGCTCACCAATCCTCCACCGTAAATATGTCCGCCGATGCAATCCACATTTGCGGCAACTTGCTCATCCTGCAAAAGCGGATCGGTGAAATCATGGTTAAACTTGGAATGTTCGGAAGCCATCAGCTTGACCCCGGCAGCACGCAGTTCGGCGCCGTACTTTTTCACAAAGTCATATATCTGAGCCGGAGACCATTGACAGCTCTCGTACTTAACATCGATATCCGGTTCGTTTTGAATGGAGAGTACATCTATATCCGCACCATTATTCTGCATATAACGGACAAAACTTTTCAAATACGCCGCATATCCGTCGGTATCGGCCAACTCGCCTTGCACAATACTATGATTGTTTTTCAAACCGACTGGTGGTGTCCAAGGGGTAGCCAGAATGGTAGCCCCCAATGATTTAGCTTTTCTCACCGTACCGACAATCTGTTTCCAGTCTCTTTCACCATTCGGGGAGATACGCACTCGCAATACGTTATACCCGAGCTGTCCCTCTCCATTACCATAAAGAGTGGTTATTTCATTGTCGGATAAAGTGGAAGCCTGCCATTTGGTATTCATGCCGCCGAAACCGATTACTTTCTGATATTCGGTATCTGTATCAATGATAAGGGGTGCAGCGGAATGTACTTCAACAGAGGAGATTTCTCCCGATACTGTAATCTTTTCATTGCTTCCCCCGTAAGAGGGAAGTAATGAAAAAACTGATAATAAATATGTCAAGTATATTGTTTTACGCATATGGGTTGTTATTCTACCGGTTTGGTATATGGAACGATACGGAAGTTACCGAAATAGAAGAGTTGGTTAGTTACTGCCTCGCCTCTGCTACGATTATTACCGGAACCTGTCGGATAGTCAAACTCTGCAAAAGCAAACATAAAAAAGCCACGATTATTGTTCCCCTCAAGTGTTAAAATCCTTGCCTTGATATCAGCAACCGTTTCACCACCTACATGCTTAAAGTCCTTTAAAGGGAAAGTTAAGGTTTTCCAGCCTTCAGAGAAACTCCTATCTACTTCTTTATATGCATCGTTATAATTCGGATGCCAAGGAGTAAAAGTAATCTCATGATCCGAACTACCTGCCAATCTAAAGTTCCATTTGATAGCACCAGTCAGCCATTGATTATCTTGTTCATTTTCCAAATAACAATCAAATTGAATAGCAAGATCATCACAGTTTATAATGTCTGCCGGCACTTTGTCCAGCATTCTAGAAGCATAAAAGTTAAAAGTGAGCTCATGCTTGCCTATTTTCCTCAAATCGTCCTCTGATTGCCGATTGGCCTCAAAAGAAAGCTTGTTAGTCATTGCGTCTGATCTAAAATTACCAAAAGCTCTAAAATTTTCAGGCTCTTTACACCAAGAAGAACCAGTATAAGTAGGCGTTACTGCATTATTTTTGCAAATATCATCAGTACCACCATCCTTATAGGCATCACCGTTAAAGTGTGAAATAAAGATATTATCCTTACAATTCATATAAGAATAGGAATACCCACCGTTATCAGCCTCAGCTTCCACATATAATGCTCCGGCCAGCGCATCGCCCCCATCCGGAACTATTACGTCAATCGTTGTGCCCGCTTCATTAATAATGAATGTACCCGCTTCAGGTTCCTCTCCTGTTCCTTTAGTTGCCACACTGACATCACCGGGGAATACCACTTTCGCCACATTTGCAAAATTATGACCATAAATACGGATTCGCTCACCCGCTTTTGCCAATGTATGCGAAACCCTATCTACTATCGGAGCAGGACCTCTAAATTCCAAATTAAGAACAGCCTCTCCAAAATCCGATACAACTCGAATCGTATTCTTTACACTCTCATCTTTCACTGCTGAACCAACGGGTAAATCTGCAGGCAGTGTCAGTACTATTGTTTCAGCCTCAGCTGTAAACTCCGTCATCTCTACCCCATTACAATATACTTTCGTAACAGTCTCCAAATGAGTACCTACTAAACGCAGGACTTCTCCTCCAAAAGTAGTTGTCGTAGTAATCACCTCTGTCCCGTCGGCCGAACGTACTTCTGCCAATGTCGGCGGATTCCCCTTAATCACAAACGAGTAAATAAATTTCTCTCCGAACTCTGTTTCTACGGTAATCGTATTTCGGTCTGCGTCTGCTTCCACATTAGTTCCCAACGGAGTATCATTCGGAATATGCAACGTTATGCCGCCCGCAGATTGCGAGATAAACTTCTCCCCAGTCTGCTTACCATTAAAATAAACGGCCGTTACAAAATCAAGTCCCGCACCTTGAATCTGAATCTTGCTTCCCAACTCTGCCTCTGAGACCGTAGTAGCGCCCGGCACAGTTGCCTCTTCGCTATTGTACAATGCAATACCGCTTATATTCAACGACTTGCTGATAATATTCAACGCCGACGTAAATTCATTTATATCCGTAACGACCCGGACGGTATTTTTCACGGCCTCATCCGCAACCTGATGACCGATAGGAGTTTCCTCCGGTACCGTAGCCTCAATATAAGTCTTACCGAAGTTAGTAAAATCATCGGCTACAACTTCATATCCGTTAAAATAGACTGCCGATACATTCTCCAAATTATTTCCCTCTATCCGGACGGCGGTACCTATGCGTACTTGTACAATCGGAGTCCACTCTTCGTTTTCCATTACACGGACACTCTCTATTACAGCCTTTGCCGAATCCGCAGCGGTTTTGCCATATTTATCCTCATCCTCACACGACATCAGTCCTGCACCTATAACAAGCAGGAGAAAGAATAACCGGCTATATTTAAAATATTGTTTCGTTTTCATCATTTCTTGCAGTTAGTTATTACTATAAGATTTCTTAGAATAAGGAACAATGCGGAAGTTACCCATAAATACCCGGCAATCGCTCATGACAGTTCCTGTATAGTATGTTCCGCCAACCTGGAACTTACCCAATTTATAGATAAATTTTCCGGTAGCGTCTTTTACGGCTTCCCGCACCTGTTTCACATTCTTGCCTTTCACGGCAGCCATCTCGGATAAAGGCATAGTCAGCGTTCTCCACCCCTTAAAGGTCACAGGAGCAAGCTCTCCATTCTCCACCCATGACACCGTTGTCTGTCGGTAATCACTTTTACCCTCGATCATTTCCCAGCGGAAACAGCCCGTAGACCATGGAGCAGTGGCATAATAGTCAAACTGAACAGCCAGTTTATCGCAAGAGGTGGATTCCTTTATCAATCCGTTGGAGTTAGCCAGCACAATATCCCACATCTTCTGAGAAAACAATCTGAAATTAGCGATTTCGGTATCATTCTGCGTCACCGGGTCAAAATCTGCCGGTCCGTCTTTAGGAAAGGCTCTGTAATATTCGGGACTTCCCGGCTCGCCATACGTATCGGCCGGCAATGGGTCGTGCATCGTAGCCGTTAAAAAATTACTGTAATTATATGCATCACTCTCTTTATTAAACTTATCGATGAAAATACAGTCCTTACAGTTCATATAATTATAGGAATATGCTCCTCCGCTGATACCTTCTACACATATCTCGCCCGGAAGCAAATCTCCCCCTTCGGGCACTGTGACTGTAATCATTGTATAATCGGAACTTTCCGTAAACATACCGGCTTCTACCACAATATCACCGGGAAAGGTTATCTTATCAATGCCGCGAAGATTGGTACCGTAAATATGAATCAGCTCTCCCGCCTTTGCAAGCGTATGGGAAACTCCGCTAACGGTCGGCGTACCGCCCAACACCGGGATGGAATAAACAAAATTATCGTATTCCGTCACAATCCGTATGGTATTCAGTTCCTCTTTATTCTTCACTTCCGAACCTATGGGTATTGATTTCGGAATCGTGAAGATGATTTGAGTATCGGTAATGAAATTGCTGTTAATCCCCGAAACGGACACGCCGTTACAGTAAATAGCCTTTGTCGTTGCAAATCCATTGCCTTCGATACGAATCATTTCTCCCAAACGAACCTGCGCCAATTCCGTTTCCGTATCACCTACTTTCTGCGTACAGATGCGGGTTACCGTTACCAAAGCCTCATCCTGACACGCCGAGAAGCCTGCCATCAGCAATACACCCAATATGCAATGTATCCCTATATATCTTAAAAGTTTCATCTGAATTCTATTTTAAAAGTTATTATTCCTCTGCAATATCAAAATGAACAGGCTCTTCCCGTAACAGCGGATTCATTGTCGCCTCATTCAGAGGATATGGCAGTAACAATCTTTCCTCGGTTGCCGGCTTTGCCTCACGACCGTCGGACTTGCCCCATTTGAAAGTTGTACCGTTATAAGTATATTTATATCCCCTGTTCTGATTATTCAAGAAATCAAGCACCCATTCCTTATCCCAGAATGCCCGGCGTACAATATCATACCAGAACTGTCCTTCCATGGCCAGCTCGCAACGGCGTTCCACCCATATATCATTCAAAGTCAACTTATCCAGATCGGCCAAAGCTTCATTGGGCTCTTCCGCCTCTTTGTCACGGGCACGCTCACGGACCCGGTTAAAGTACTGCAAGGCTTTTCTGCCCTCTACCGTCGTTGCGTCAATCTCATTCCCGGTCCCCAATACGGCTTCCGCATAAAGCAGGTACACCTCCGCCAAACGAAGCATAGGAGTAGCCAGACCGGAGTTTTCGGCAACCGCACCGCCATCCGTATCTTTCGTACCGCCTACAATATGCTTTTTCACATTACACATACTGCGACCCGACACAACCCATTTGCCCGCATCCGTATCCGTGCCGATATAGTCATACACCGCACCGGTATAGAAGAAAGTGGCACGCTTACGTGACAATTCTCCCCGATTATGCATCAGCTCCACAAATTCGGCGGACAAATATCCGGAACCTCCGTAAGCTTTCAGTCCGCCCAGCATTTCGGTTGAATAGCACAAATTAAGCTGCAAGCGGTTTCCTACGCCATAAACGGTACTGCCCGGCACCCATTGAAGGGCAAAGAGCGATTCCGGATTATTATTGTTCTGCACACGGAACAATTGCTCATAGTCACTCATCAGTGAATACTGCGTTCCTTCCTCAAGCACCGTCAATGACGCTTCGGCCGCCTTCTGATAATAGAAATCTGGATTTGTTTCATAACGTTCCGGAGTAAAGTTTCCGCCCCGTGCATAGCAAGCCGCCGTGATATACAGACGGGACAACATTCCCAACGCGCTATAACGTGTCAAACGTCCCGGTTCGTCACTCTTTGGCAGATTGGCCGCGGCGAACTCCAAATCTCTGATGGCATACTGCAACACATCTTCCCGATGGTTGGAATGTACCACGAAGTTACCGGACAACTGTACCGGATCTTCCACAATAGGAACATTACCCCAGATGCAGGCTAAATACCAATAAGCCACCCCCCGCATAAAACGCGCTTCACCTTTGCAGGCATTTACCACTTCGGCATCCACCCCATTGTCCGACGCACGATAGATATTATTCAGGATATGGTCTGCCTGACCGATTACGGAATACAGCGCGTCCCAACCGTTCTCCAAATCGTCCGTATTGGAAGTCTCCATAAAACGGTTGAATACGGAAGAAGCGTAAGTCGCCAAATCGATGTACATATTATTGGCGCGCGCATCGCCTATCTCCCACATGAACTTACTGTTAAAATTGAACCAGACGGCATTGTAAAGAGCCGCCGTCGCAGAGCGGCAATCGCTTGCGGTCTTATAAAAAGTGTCGTAAGTCAGTTCCTGGTCGGAAGTAACTTCCAAGAAGTCACTGCACCCAACGCCGGCAAATGACAGCAAACCTATCATCAATATATTTTTAATCTTTTTCATATCGCTATTGTTCTTGTTTAAAATCCTACATTGATACCGAATGTATATGTACGCGGAGAGGGATACCGCCCTGTATCGAATCCGTTAAGAAGAGCGCTCTGACTATAATTGGAATATTGGTCGCGCGCCATACCCACCTCCGGATCATAACCGGAATACTTGGTCAATGTAAATAAGTTGGTAGCATTGGCATATACCTTAATCATGTTGAGCCCTATTCTTGCTACCCAGCGTTTTGGGAAAGTATAACTCAAAGAGACATTCTGCAAACGCAGGTAAGAGCCGTCTTCAATGATACGGGTTGAAATACGGTTGTTCTGATTAGGGTCTGCCGGCAAGATACGGTACATGCGTTCCGCACCGCTCACCACATAGTTGTTATAAATATTATCGGCAGAACCATTCGGATCGATCAACGCAACTTTGGCATAATCCACCGCTGCGCGTTTCGTTATGTTGTACATGCGCTCATTCGGATTGTCAATATTCATATTCAGCCAATTCATGATATCATTGCCATAGGAGAATGTGAAGTACAGATTCAAATCAAAACCTTTATAGGAAAATGTATTTCCAAAACCACCGGTAAACTTAGGCAAAGGATTACCGATAACAGTCTGGTCTTTTTCATTGATAACACCGTCATGGTTCAGGTCTTCAAAAATCAGGTCGCCCACCCATACGCCTGTTGTCTTGTTTACCGTCAGCCCTTCGGGAAGCGCAATCTTGACCTTTCCGTTTTCATCATATAAATCGTAGGCAGAATTTATGCGCCCGATACAGTTATAGCCATAGAACTGCCCTATCGGACTGCCTACCTGCGTGCGGGTAACGATGCGGTCTTTTCCGCCTGTCTGATAAGTCTTGTCTACAAAAGCGTTGGCAGTGTTCAGGCTAAGGACTTTATTTCTGTTGAGAGTAAATATCAGATTGCTTCTCCACTGGAAATTACGTTTGCTGATATTGACAGTATTCAGCGTCAGTTCAATACCCTTATTCTCCAACGAACCTACATTATCCCACGGAGCCTGAGTAGTGACATTCATTGTTCCGTTCGTTCCGGTGGTACCCGGCAGGGAAAGGATAAGAAGCAGGTCATCCGTTTTCTTATAATACCAGTCGGCGATGAACTCCACGCGGTTATTGAACAATGCCAGGTCCAGTCCCACATTAAACGATTTCGTCGTTTCCCAGGTGATATCCTCGTTGGGAATGCGGGAGAGCATATTGCCGTTTCCCCAAATCGTAGGGATATTTTTCAGCACGGAAGTATAGGCAAACTGAGACACATTGGAATTTCCTACATGACCGTAGCCGGCACGCAGTTTCAAATTACTGATCCAGTCCGCATCTTTCAGAAACTTCTCTTTATTGATACGCCATGCCGCGGATACGGAAGGGAAACATCCCCAACGATGTCCGTCGCCAAAATTCGAAGAACCGTCATAACGGAGAGTGGCAGTCAATAAATAGCGGTCGCGTAACGAATAATTCAAACGGCCAAAGAAAGACAGAAACGCGCTCCGGCCCGTATACCCGCTGTTTTCTGCCGTCAAGGCATCCCCCGCACTAAGGTCGGGCAGACGGTCATTACCATTCAAGCGTTTTCCATACAGACGATTACTTTCACGCTTGGTCATCTCATGACCCAACATCAGGTTGATACTCTGGCGTTTTGTCGGTTTATATTTGAAATTCATCTGATTGCGCCATGCCCAATAATAAGTGTTCTGAATAGTTTCCTCACGGGATGCTTCAGAGTTCTGGCTCCAGGCATTGAACCAATATGTAGGAACAAAACTATGTGTCTCGTCGGAATTGACATTTGTAGAGAACTCGGTCTTGAAGTCAAACCATTTCACCGGAGTCAACGTAGCGTATACATTGGCACGAACAGACAGTTTCCGGTTATTCTTATCCGCCAGGCGAGATACGGCCAGCGGATTGGACAAGTCATTATCCTGTTCTTCCGGAGCTGCGTATGAACCATCCAGATTGGTGACGGGTATATTGGGTTTCTGGCGTACGGCACTGTTAATCAAGTTCCAGTCAGCAATGGTTACAGTTTGCGTCGTACGCGAAAGAGTTGCCCGTCCACCTATTTTCAGCCATTTGCGTACCTGGGAATCCAAACCGGCAGTCAGCGTGATACGGTCGAAATCGGAACCGCTTGCAATACCGTCCTGCGTCAGGTAATTGGCGGAAAGTTTATAAGTAGTTCCCTTTGAACCGCCCGACATATTAAAATTATAGTTCTGCATGGAAGCCGGACGGAAAATAGCCCTCTGCCAGTTCGTTCCTTTCCCTAAAGTAGACGGATCGGCAAACAGGCTGCTCTTTCCATAACCCAGCGCATCATAGATATCATTGCTGTGATAGGCAAATTCGCGCAAATTAGCTACTTCCAACTCACGAGGCAAATACTGAATACCATATTGCGCCTCCACATTGATTTTCGCTTTTCCTTCCTTTCCGCTTTTTGTAGTGATGATAATAACGCCGTTAGCACCCTGTGCACCATAAATGGCGGTTGCCGAGGCATCTTTCAATATTTCCATAGACTCAATGTCCGAGGGATTGATGGACGAGAGAGCATTATCGGTTTGCGTACCCGTATCACCGCTGATGGTAACGCCGTCAATTACGTAAATCGGCTCATTAGTACCGTTGATGGAGTTCAATCCGCGAATCTGGATAGAAGAACCGCCGCCGGGCATACCTGAATTCTGCGTCATTTGCACACCCGCGGCACGTCCCTGCAACACTTGGTCGATAGATGTAGGATTCATCTGCTCAATCGCATCCGCACTGACCGAAACCACAGAACCGGTCAGGTCCGAACGCTTCATCGTACCGTAACCTATGGCGACAACCTCATTCAGAGCTATCGCATCATCTTCCATCATTACATTAATAACGCTTTTGCCGGCTACCTTTACAGATACCTTCTTCATTCCTACAAAGGAGAATTCAAGGGTTTGCCCCGATTTTACCGCTACCGAGTACTTTCCGTCCAAATCGGTTATCGTGCCTTTGGATGTACCTTTTACCATAACACTGGCACCGATTACCGGTTCGCCTTCAGAATCCGTTACCACACCCGTCACGCGAGAAACTTGTTGCAACGCTTCTACCACGGCCAACTTTCCCGCCGCCATTCCCTCTACGGAATATGCGGAAAAGGCCAGCATGCATACTCCCGTCAGAAAACAAAGCAAAAACTTAGTCGGATAGTAGAACTTTTGCTTTTCAATGTCATTTTTCATATTACAAATTAATTATTAAAGATTACAAAGGTCAGTCAAAGCTCCGGCACTTTTTCTGACTGATGCAAACTTACGCAAGCCGCCGTTAAAACACGTTTACATGCGTTTCATAAGGTAGAACGGTTGTTTCCACCATTATTCTATCCGTTTCATTATGGTTTCAAAAGGTAACGACACGCCTTATAACGGCATTACAGCATTGATTTTATCCGCCATTTTCTCCCTTTACCGCATTTATGATATAGTCCGTAGGAGAAACCCCATAGAACTTTTTAAAGGCTGTCGAGAAGTGGGTATGATTGACAAAACCAACCGCATAAGCGGTTTGGGAGATATTCATTTTTTTATCTTTCAAAAGAATCGCGGCCTGCTTCAAACGAATGTTCCGGATAAATTCACTCGCCGGAATACCCGTGAGCTCTTTCAGCCTGCGGTGCAGTTGTACGCGGCTTAATCCTACCCGCTCCGCCAGCATCTCCACATTCAGTTCCGGATCATCCAGATGAGCGTTTATGATGTTCATCAGACGCTCCATCAGGAGCTCGTCATTAGATTTTACTTCAATGGATTTTACCTTGTCCTCCTGAGCCTGCGCACCGGAAAACTTACCTTTCAACAAGATACGATTAGCGATAAGATTGGATATCAAAGTCAACAGCTCATCTACAACAAAAGGTTTCGTCAGATAGGCATCCGCTCCTTTGTCCAATCCCCGGATTCTATCCGAGTGTTCTATTTTAGAAGTCAGCAATACAACCGGAATATGATTGGTGTTGCTGTTTCCTTTCAATTTCTTCACCAGTGTAAAGCCATCCATTTCGGGCATCACGACATCGGACACTATTATATCGGGCTGCTGTTTCAGTGCAGCCTGCAAACCCTCCATACCGTTTTTACAGGTTATCACCCGGTATGTAGCGCTTAGTTCCGCCTGCAAAAACTCACGCACTTCTTCATCATCATCCACTACCAACACTTTATAATGCGTCTTGCTCCTGCCCGCTTTGGTCTTTTCCATATTTTCCGCCAATTCGTAAGAAGGTATTTGCAGCGCCACATGGCTCCCGACGGACGGCTCTACCATCTCGTCTTTTTTCAGATGGCTGTTTCCCAACGGAATACGGATGACGAAACAACTTCCTTTACAATCCTTGCGGTTGAAAGCTACAATTGTGCCATGATGCAGGTTGACCAGCAAACGGCAGAGGTTCAATCCTATTCCAAAACCTAACGGAGCCGACGACAAATCCGCCGAAGCCTGATAAAAGCGTTCGAATATCTTTTCCAACTTATTTTCATCTATCCCGTCACCGGTATCCGATACGGCTATTTCGGCATAATTCCTAAGCGCGCCCGATGCCTTTTTATCGATTCCGGATGTAAGGCGGACGGTTATCTCTCCTCCGTCGGGTGTATATTTAAATGCATTGGAAAGGACATTCAGCAATACTTTATCGAAGTTGTTCCGGTCAATCCATACGGGAAGCTCCGCCTGTTCGTGTTCAAAGGTAAAGCGGATGTTACGCTTCTCCGATTGATAATCGAAAGTCTGAAATAATTCTCTTATGAAACACACCATATCCGTCTCCGAGCAAGCAATGCGCATCTGCCCCTTGTCTATTTTACGTATATCCAGCAATTGATTGAGCAAACCGATAATGCGATTGGCATTCCTATACATGGAACGCAACGCTTTCGATGTAACCTCATCGTAATCCCGCTTCAACAAAGATTCCAAAGGACTTATGATCAGCGTCATCGGCGAACGTATTTCGTGAGAAATATTGATAAAGAATTTCAGTTTCTCTTCGTTTATCTCTTCCCGTCTTTTCCTCTTTATATAAAAGTAGACTTGCATTCCCAACACAAGTAAAATGATGGAATAACACACGTATGCAATGGTTGTCTGATACCAGGGAGAGGCAATATGAATACGGAGTTCCTTTACAGGAGTGTACGAACCGTTTTCGCAAGCCCGTACCTCTAAAGTGTAGCTGCCGGGAGACAAATGACTATAAGTGATGCGGTTAATTCCGGGGAGAGTACTGCTCCACAACGTACTCAGTTCTTTCAGTCTATACTCATAATGGATATTCTCCGCCTCACGGAAGTCCATCGTAGAAAACTCGAAGGAAAACGTATTATCTTCGTGGGATAAATAAAAATCCCGGGAGTCTATCAAGGTTTTATCTATTACCGCTTTTCCACCCGAAAGTGTTTGCACCGTTACAGGATGATTATCCAGATACATATTGGTAACCATCACTTCTTTATGGAATACGGTAGGATGAATCATCTCCGGCGCGAAATGAGTAATTCCATAATTTCCGCCAAAATAGATACGGCCTTCTTTGTCATGGGAATAAACGCCACGGGAAAACTCCTTATCAATCAGTCCGTTGCCGGTATAAAAACTGATAATCCGTCCTTCGCCGGTCTTTATTTGATTGATGCCCCTGAATGTACTGCACCAGATATTACCGTCTTTGTCTTCCGCCAACCCGCAAATCACATTATTGGACAGTCCGTCTTCGGTGGAAAAACGTCTGAAAGTTTCCTGCTCCCTGCTCCATGTGTACAGTCCGTTATTGGTTCCCATCCAGATGTCTCCGTTACGGTCTTCCAACAAGGAATAACATACGTGGCTATCCATAACCGAATCCCCTTGTATCTTAATATAGCGGTCGTTTCGGGCGTCATAACAGCTTATTCCTTTATAATTGCCAATCCAGATAAGGTCTTTTGAGTCGCACAGTAACACGTTAATCCACCGGTTCTTCATCAGCCCCCTTGTTTCAGGCGCTGCCGAGGCAAGTTCCCAAACCTTTCCGGTAGAGAGATTATACCCTTTCAAGCCGACACCAAAAACCGATATATATAAATTCTTCCGCGAATCTTCCACCATACTCTTTATACGCTGTCCGGCCAGCTGGGGTAGGAAACTGCATTGATTGGTACGGGTATCCAATGCAGCCAGTCCGTTATAATAGGTGCCTACCCACAGCGTATGATTGCTGTCCTCGAACATGGAAACAACAGTTCGGGGAACGGTGATATGCTCCAGCACTTCTCCCTTTTCATTGAATTTAAAAAGCCCGTTGCCCTCGAGCCCGCTCCAGATATATCCTTTGGAGTCCCGAAAAACAGACGTAATAGTTCCACCCGATTCATACTCCTTCTCCGACATATCCCAAAAGTCAAATGCCATCGGGCGGTTCGGAATCATCAATATACCCTTCTGAAAACAGCCCAGCCACAGATTCTGGTTACGGTCTTCAATCATGGAAACGACTTTGGCCGTATTCACATTGAAGAACGGGCTGTATATATTCTCGACAGGAAGCAGCCGGCATTCTTCCTTATCTATCAGGAAAATGCCATTGCCATACGTACTGACATATACTCTTCCGTCTTTGTCAAGGGTCATATTGCGTATATCAAGCCACTCGCCACCGTGGTTACGAATTGGCACAAAACTGCTGTCCGCCTCATTCAGTTGCATCACTTTTCCGGCAACAGCTACGAACAAAGCGCCGTCCTTGTCTTCAATAACGGTGGAAGCCGATACCCCCGGCAACTCCGGTGTTGTATATGATTTCACCTGCTTACGGGAAGAGTCAATACAAGTCAGTCCCTTTTTCCCCGTACTGACCCAAATACGGTTAAAACGATCTTCATAGAGATTATTTATATAATGAGTACCGCATTTCTTTGTCAGCTCGTTCAATGGCCGGATTCTCTCGTTCTCCATATCCACCTCAAAGATTCCGCGACCGGACGCCAATACCCAGATTTCACCCGTACGCAACTGATAAATCTGAGTGATGCTCGGAGATAGATTCCCGTCAAAGGGAATGGTGCGGAACGCATCCTTTTCGGGAACATAATATTGTAGGCCGTTACTGCATCCTATCCATAACCGGTGACTGCGGTCTACATATAAACTGCGGATTATATTGTTCAGTAAGGAAGTACTGTCGTTTTCCCGGCTCAGATATTGCGTGAAACGCACTCCATCGAATTTATTCAGTCCGTACTCTGTTCCTACCCAAATAAAGCCCCGGTTATCCTGACAGATTTTCGTAATCAGGTTACAAGACAATTGACCGGAGTCGTAGAAACGAATATTTTCAGAAGAGCTTTGCCCCCAAAAGAGGCAGAGAATAAACAATATACCCAAGTGTTTCTTCATAGCAACTTATATTATTTAATATATCAACGCTGCAAAATAGAAAAGTTTTCATGAATTAAACAAATGGAAAAGAAGCTTTTTTATACGTTTCACAGACCCTGCACGAGCGATGTAACGAATAGAAAACGATATGAAACATCAAGAATACCCGTTGTTACGTACAATCATGGAATAGAATCAAATAATTCACCGTTTATGCCGAGGATGGCTTACCTTTGCCATTAGAAAAACGAATCGTGATTAACCATTTTACTTGTAAACCATGAAAAATATTTTTTTATCATTCTGTCTCTCATTCATCAGCCTTATGGCTTTCTCGGCAGACCGATTTATAGTATTTAAACCGACCGGCGACTGTTTCCCGTTAGCAACCGATGGGAAGCCTTGTCCCATTATCATCGATGCTGATGAAGACCCGGGAGTAAAAATGGCCGTAGACAACCTGCAACAGGATATCTTCAGCGTATGCGGAACTAAACCCGAGATTAGTACACACGCAAATAGCCGATATGCCGTTTTAGTCGGAACATACCGGTCTCCGCTGATACAACGCCTTTTGTCTTCCGGCAAATTAGAGAAAAAAGAATTGGAAGGCAAGAGAGAAAAATATCTCCTGCAGACCATATCTTCTCCTTGCGACGGAGTGGAAAAAGCGCTTGTCATTGCCGGCAGCGACAAACGCGGAGCTATCTACGGCATTTACGAACTATCCGGACAAATAGGCGTATCCCCCTGGTATTGGTGGGCGGACGTACCTGTACACAAACACAAACATATCTATATAAAACCGGGTATATATACAGACGGTGAACCTAAAGTAGAGTACCGTGGTATTTTCATTAACGACGAGTGGCCGTGCATGGGAAACTGGGCAAAAGAAAAATTCGGCAACTTCAACAGCACATTTTATAAGCATGTTTTCGAATTGGTATTACGTTTGAAGGGTAATTTTATGTGGCCTGCAATGTGGGGAAGCGCTTTTTATGACGATGACCCGCAGAACGGCGTATTGGCCCACACCATGGGAGTCGTGATGGGAACTTCTCATCACGAGCCTATGGCCTTGGCGCAACAAGATTGGAAACGGCGCGGCAAAGGAACATGGGACTATACACAAAACAAGAAAGGTCTCAATGATTTCTGGACTTACGGCATAGAACGTGCCAAAAACTGGGAATCCGTAATCACCATAGGAATGCGCGGCGACGGCGATGAACCGATGAGCGAAGGCGCCAATATCTCATTATTGGAGAATATAGTGAAAGACCAGCGCGAAATCATTGAGAAAGTGACAGGCAAAAAGGCCGATAAAACGCCACAGGTATGGGCGCTTTATAAAGAAGTGCAAGACTATTATGACAAAGGAATGCGTGTTCCGGACGACGTTACCCTGCTGTTGTGCGATGACAACTGGGGCAATGTACGAAAACTGCCACGCCCGGATGAGAAGCCGCGTACCGGCGGATACGGCATGTACTACCATTTCGACTATGTGGGCGCCCCCCGAAATTCCAAATGGATTAACATCAACCCCATTCCCCGTATCTGGGAACAAATGCATCTGACTTATGAATATGGCGTACGCAAGTTATGGATAGTCAACGTAGGTGATTTGAAACCTATGGAATACCCCATCACCTTCTTCCTGGACATGGCATGGAACCCCGACAAATTCAATGCCCAAAATCTGCAACAGCATGCAGAAGAATTCTGCGCCCGGCAATTCGGCCGCACATATGCCAAAGAAGCGGCACGCATTCTTTCTCTTTATGCCAAATACAACCGCCGGGTCACTCCCGAAATGCTGAATGCCAAAACGTACAGCTTCAATTACGGCGAATGGGAACGTGTCGTCAATGAATACAATACGTTGGCGCTGGATGCGCACAACCTCGGTTTCTTGTTGCCATCAGAATACAGAGACGCTTACGACCAGCTTATTTCGTTCCCGGTTCAAGCATGTTCAAACCTATATAATATGTATTATGCCCAAGCCAAGAACCAAGCGTTGGCAGCCAAAAAAGATCCGGAAGCAAATTACTGGGCGGATAAAGTGGAATCCTGCTTTCAACGCGACTCCATCTTGACCGATTATTATCATAAGACAATATCCGACGGAAAGTGGAATCACCTTATGAGCCAGATTCATATCGGCTATACTTCCTGGAACAATCCGGAAAAACGAACCATGCCCAAAATAACCCGTGTACCCGAACGTTCCGTTCCTTATACGTTTAAAGAAACGAAAGGATATGTATCTATCGAAGCCGAGCACTTCACACGCGCCGTCAGTGAAGGTAAAACCACATGGAGCATCATTCCCGGATTCGGAAAGACACTATCGGGCATCACCACCCTTCCCGTCACCCTGACACCGGAGAAGATGTATCTGGAGTATGACATAGAAATGGAAAAGACCGGAAACGTACGGGTAGAACTCTTACTTGCTCCTACCCTGAACTTCAACGAGAACAAAGGATTGAGTTATGCAGTCAGTTTTGACGGCGGGAAAGAGCAAATCATCAATTTCAATGGTCATTATACCGGAGAGTTGGGCAAATGGCAGTCCAATCCGATTATCGAATCCCGCTCAATCCATCAATTAACTAAAAAAGGCATGCACACGTTGCGTATCCGTCCGTTGAATCCGGGTATTGTTATCGAAAAGATTCTGATTCACGCAGGCGGACTGAAACCGAGCTATCTGGGTGCACCGGAAACGCGAAAGCCCCTTTGAATACCTATATAAACCCAAAAGGACATTACAAAACATCTGATACTATGAAACACACAAAAAAAGGAATATTCAAACCGGGAATACTTTTTCGCACAGCCTTATTTTGCATCTGCATACTGACCGGGTGCAAGGATGACGAACTTCCTGACAAGGCACCGGACATAACCGGCAGGCAAGAAACTTTAAATGACATAAACAACAATATAAAAGCGTTACAACAACTCATAAAAGCCGAAGAAAACAACGTAGGAATAAAAACATGCACACCATCCGGAAACCGGACCGGCTATCAGATTGAACTGACAAACGGCACGCTTATTACCGTATGTACGCAAATCGCCGCACTGGACGGTGAAACCAATCAGACGGTCTATGCTCCCCTGATAGGAGCCCAAGAAAGAAACGGCGTCTATTACTGGACTATAGGTGACGAATGGCTTTTTACCAACGGCGTCACCGGCAGCAAAACAAAAGTAACAGGTTCCGACAGCGTCTTGCCCGAAGTCGGTATAGCAGAAGAAGGTTATTGGAGTATCGATTATGGAAACCGGACATATACATTGGATGAAAAAGCGCAAAGCGGACGTATAGAGAGCGTCTTCCGCAATGTCGACCTTTCAAACAGCGGATACGTTACCTTTACATTTACCGGGAACACATCTTCCATAGTCCTGCCTATCAAGGAAAACGATGGGGACAATCCTGTTACGGGAGCGTTACGCCGCCCAATCTCGCCCAACCGTCCTATGTGGCTCATTCATATCGATTCCTGGACTTATCCCGATCCGGAAAAAATCATTGATATGATACCGGAAGATATACGTCCGTTCGTAGTCTTCAACATTTCATTATCTACTTCGCCTCATGATGCCGCCAATTTTGAACGTGTAGAATACGGCTACGAAACAGCTAAATCCTGGTTGAGAGTTTGTGCGGAAAAAAACGTATGGGCAATGGTGCAACCGGCAAGCGGGGCGAAATGCCATTTCCCGGACTTCACAGACTATGCGGAATTGGAAATCAGTATGTATGATGAGTTTTACAGAGACTATCCCAATTTTCTTGGTTTCAATTATAGCGAACAATTTTGGGGATTCGACAACAGCCTGTTTAATGTACGTTATGAAGACCGACTCACTCATTGGAGTAATCTGATGAAGTTAAGCCACAAATACGGCGGATATCTGGTAGTCAGCTTCTGTAATGCTTATTGGGGAGCTTCCCACAATCCGATAGCCATGTTCAAGCGGAGCGGCAGTTTCAGAGAAGCTTGCAGCCTGTATCCGGAGCACTTCATTTTATGCGAGAAGTATACCTCTCAAAACGGTTTCTTCGATGTGGAAAGTACTTGTCTCGGCGCTTACTTATCCGGATATGCCGGGCAGTATGGCATACGTTTTGACGAATGTGGCTGGAACGGACTATATGGCGATACCGATTTTCCTGTGGCTGCCGGAGCCATCCCTGCTTTGGAACATATAACGCTGACCGGACAAACCGTAATCGACGGTCCAGAGCTGATATGGCGTCAATGTTATAAAGAGGGGAGTATTACAGACAACGGCGGTTACAAACAGAGAAATTGGGAGATGTTCCCTCAATTCGAGAATATCAATCTCGATATCTTCCGTAAAATACTGGACGGAACCGTATATATACCCGGCCGGGAAGAAGTAATAGAACGAACCAAAGCTGTCATTGTGCACGATGTAAATTCCGGTAGCAACATGCAGAAGTACAGTGCACCTGTCGGTTTGTACGAAGGGCTTTATCGAATGGATGACGACGGAAACAATCAAAGCGAACAAGATTATAACAAGAATTACTTCAAGAAAACCGGGCGTTACCCTACCATCCCCATTGTGTACGGCTTGAGAGATGCCATAGCCAATACATTCTCCGTACAAGTGAACATGTCCGAATATGCAAGCCGTTGGGGAGACAAGGATAAAAAGGTACAGGAGTTCAAGACCCTGTTTCCCGAAGAATATACGGGTAATCTCTATGCCGGCCGTAGCGATAACCGTTGGGTGACTTATAATCCTACCGGACAAACAGCCTCGGCCACCCTTCCTCTGAAGTACAATACATGCGACAAAATAGAGCTTACCTATGCAAAATATACAGCGGGAATAGTCAAGGAACATACCGACAATTTGACTTTCTACCTCACCAATTACAGCAATACCAACACTTCATTGAAAAGTGAGGTTATCAGGATTTTCGGCAGCACACAGAAACCGACCTACACTTACAATGATAGAGGCAGCCGTACCGTTGCTCCGCAAATCAGTGAAACATGGAATAACAACATACTGACTTTAACGGTAAAACATAACGGTCCGCTGGACATTACGGTAAATTGTGCCGGTGATGCGATGCAACGTGAAACCGGTTATCGTACGGCAACGATTTCCACACCTGCATCTCCGCAATCTTATTCGGGGCCCCGCCAGCATGAAGCCGAAAACTTCGATTACAAAAATATCAAAGCGCATGTAAAGAATGCAGCCGGCGGAAGTATACGGAACTACACGGCATTGGGTTACATAAACTTCGGTTCAAGCTCCGCTGCGGCCGTCAGAGATATGGTAAGTGTTTTAAACGAAGGTCCGTACACATTGAAGATTAGATATAGAGCGCCGTCAGCCACCGTTTCTACCGTAGAATTACACATCAACGGTAAAACGAGCGGTTTTCCCGAATTTACCCAAACCGGTAATGATGATTGGCGAGTGAGCATGCAGCAAGTGTATTTGAACAAAGGAACGAATACCATCGAACTACGCGCCAATGGCAATGCGGCAAGCGAACTTTATTTGGACAATATCATCATAGAGAGTGTATAACCATTTCAGTCAATTATTACACACTTTCAATCAAAAACTAACCTTTGTCATTTGGAGAGTTTTCCTACTTTTGTCAACGTAATCTAATTACCATTTAAGAACATAAAAGAAAAACGCATGAAGAAAGTAATCGGAATCATCTCCCTGCTTCTATCGGTAACTTTGGCAACTGCCAATCCGATAGATTTTGACAAAGCCTTCAAGGAAAGCGCCAACATCGAAAAACAAATCAAGAGAACGTCTTTCCCCGACCGCACCTATCTCATCACAGATTTTGGCGCAAAGCCCGATACGCCGGATGAACCTTGTCATGAGGCTATCAACCAGGCCATCGTAACATGCAGCCTGAACGGTGGCGGAACAGTCGTAGTACCCAAAGGGACTTTCCATACCGGCCCTGTCACCTTAAAGAGCAATGTGAATTTTCATGTGGAAGAAGGTGCCGTATTGAAATTCTCTACCGATCAAAGCCTTTACTTTCCCGCCGTCATTACCCGCTGGGAAGGTTTGGACTGCTATAATGCCCGTCCGCTGATATATGCGTACGGCGAAACCAACATCGCCATCACCGGTAAAGGTACAATTGACGGACAAGGTTCCAATGAAACCTGGTGGTCTATGTGCGGCGCTCCACGCTACGGCTGGAAGGAAGGAATGGTTGCCCAACGCAACGGCGGACGCGAACGTCTGTTGATGTATGGCGAAACCTCTACTCCCATCTACAAACGCATCATGAAGCCCGAAGACGGTATGCGCCCGCAACTCATCAACCTCTATTCCTGCAATACGGTATTAATAGAAGATGTAACCCTGCTGAACTCTCCGTTCTGGGTTATCCACCCGTTGTTTTGCGAAAGCCTCATCGTACGTGGTGTACACGTTTTCAACCGTGGTCCCAACGGAGACGGCTGTGACCCGGAATCTTGCAAAAACGTGCTGATAGAAAACTGTACTTTCGATACGGGTGACGACTGTATAGCCATTAAATCCGGACGTAACCAAGACGGCCGCAAATGGAACATCCCCAGCGAGAATATCATAGTACGCGGCTGTTTCATGAAAAACGGTCATGGCGGTGTAGTCATCGGCAGCGAAATATCCGGTGGTTACCGTAACCTGTTCGTAGAGAACTGCCGCATGGACAGCCCGGATTTGGATCGCGTAATCCGCATCAAGACCAGTACTTGCCGAGGCGGACTGATAGAGAATGTATTTGTGCGTAACATCACTGTCGGCCAGTGTCGCGAAGCCGTACTCCGCATCAATCTGCAATACGAAAACCGTGAAAAGTGTAACCGTGGCTATGCTCCTACCGTACGCAACGTACACCTCAAAAATGTAACCTGCGAAAAGAGTAAGCTCGGTGTCCTCATCATCGGGCTCGACGATGATAAACACGTTTATAACGTAAGTGTGGAAGACTCCCGTTTTAACAATGTGGAAAAAGGCGGTAATCAAATAAAAGGAGCAAAAGACATTACGTTCAAGAATTTATATATAAACGGAGAACTTGTAAAGTAAGACAACCACATTTTCATATAGTTCAGCCCGGAACCTTTACATTGTGACAAAAAGCAATAAAGATTCCGGGCTATTTATTCCCCTTGTTTTCTTATTTTTAGCAAATAAGTTGCATATTGTCTTTAAATAAAAACTATCTTTGTACTTCAATAATCCGGAACTCAGAATGATATGGAGCAATTAAATACCATAAAAGAGCTTATCAATCAGGGAAATGTAGAGCAGGCTATCTTTCAGCTTGACGAAATACTTCAAACCGATTTTCCCGAAAAAGACGAAGCCTATTACCTCCGGGGGAATGCTTACCGCAAGCAGAGCAACTGGCAGCAGGCGCTGAATAACTACCAATATGCCATTGACCTCAATCCGGACAGTCCCGCCCGGCAAGCCCGCAACATGGTGATGGATATTCTGAACTTCTTTCATAAGGATATGTACAATCAATAAATAAAAGAACGTAAATTATGGCAAAAATCAAAGGAGCAATCGTAGTAGACACCGAACGTTGCAAAGGCTGCAACCTGTGTGCCGTGGCTTGTCCGCTCAATGTAATAGCCCTCACCAAAGAGGTGAATGTAAAAGGGTATAACTATGCCCACCAGATATTGGAAGATACCTGTAACGGATGCAGTTCTTGCGCAACCGTATGTCCGGACGGATGTATCTCGGTTTATAAAGTAAAAGTAGAATAAATAAGAAGAATATGGCAGAAGAAGTTGTATTAATGAAAGGAAACGAAGCCATCGCCCACGCAGCCATTCGCTGTGGTGCCGACGGATACTTCGGCTATCCTATTACTCCCCAATCGGAAGTATTGGAAACACTTGCCGAACTGAAACCCTGGGAAACCACCGGCATGGTAGTACTCCAGGCAGAAAGTGAAGTGGCAGCTATTAATATGGTATACGGTGGCGCCGGAAGCGGAAAAATGGTAATGACCTCTTCATCCAGCCCCGGTGTCAGCCTCAAGCAGGAAGGAATTTCCTACATTGCAGGAGCCGAATTGCCGTGTCTGATTGTAAACGTGATGCGCGGCGGTCCCGGCCTCGGAACCATTCAGCCGAGTCAGGCCGACTATTTCCAGACCGTAAAAGGCGGCGGTCACGGTGACTATCGTCTCATCGCCCTTGCCCCTGCTTCCGTGCAGGAAATGGCGGACTTCGTAAGTTTGGGTTTTGAACTTGCCTTCAAGTACCGTAACCCGGCTATCATCCTTGCCGACGGTGTAATCGGTCAGATGATGGAAAAAGTAGTGCTCCCCGTACAGAAGCCTCGCCGTACGGATGCCGAAGTTATCGAGCAATGCCCGTGGGCCACTACCGGCAGAACCAACGGCCGCAAGCCCAATGTCATTACCTCTCTGGAACTGAAACCGGAAGAAATGGAGAAAAACAATATCCGTTTCCAAGCCAAATACAAAGAAATCGAAGAAAACGAAGTACGTTTCGAAGAGATTCACTGCGACGATGCCGAATACCTGATTGTAGCGTTCGGCTCTATGGCACGTATCGGCCAGAAGGCCATGGAACTGGCTCGTGAAGAGGGTATCAAGGTCGGAATGCTTCGTCCTATCACCCTGTGGCCGTTCCCGACCAAAGCCATTGCCGCCTATGCCGACAAAGTAAAAGGCATGCTGGTCACCGAGTTGAATGCAGGACAGATGATTGAGGATGTCCGCCTGGCCGTAAACGGAAAAGTGAAAGTGGAACATTTCGGACGCCTCGGCGGTATCGTCCCCGATCCGGATGAGATTGTTACGGCGCTTGCCAAATTAAAAAATGAGAATTGAGAAGTAAGAAATCTCAGTAACTCTATTTGTATTTTTTAATTTTTAATTCTCAATTTAAGAAATGAATCCTGATAAAATAAGAAACGTACTGAACATTCTCTTCATGGTACTTGCTCTGGCAGCCATCATCGTATATTTTGTGGCAAAAGACGACTTCAAGCTGTTTATATACGTTTGCGGCGCTGCCATATTCGTCAAGCTCATGGAGTTTTTCATACGGTTCACCAACAGATAAGGAGAAGTGATTATGACAAAAGAAGATATTATCAAACCTGAGAACCTGGTTGCCAAGAAACCGACTCTGATGAACGATAATTCCATGCATTACTGCCCGGGATGCAGCCACGGTGTGGTTCATAAACTGATTGCCGAAGTAATCGAAGAAATGGGACTGGAAGATAAAGCCGTAGGTATCTCCCCTGTGGGATGCGCCGTATTTATCTACAACTATATAGATATCGATTGGCAGGAAGCCGCTCACGGACGTGCTCCCGCACTTGCCACCGCTATCAAGCGCCTGTGGCCGGACCGTCTGGTATTTACCTACCAGGGCGACGGTGATTTGGCCTGTATCGGTACCGCCGAAACAATTCATGCGCTGAACCGCGGCGAGAATATAACCATTGTTTTCATCAACAACGCCATCTACGGTATGACCGGCGGACAAATGGCTCCTACTACCCTTGTGGGCATGAAGACTTCTACCAGCCCCTACGGACGCGACGTGCATTTGCACGGTTATCCTCTGAAGATAGCCGACATTGCCGCCCAACTGGAAGGTACGGCTTACGTCACCCGCCAAAGTGTGGAAACCGTTCCCGCCATCCGCAAGGCGAAGAAAGCTATCCGCAAGGCATTCGAGAACTCCATGGCAGGCAAAGGCTCCAACCTCGTAGAGATTGTTTCCACCTGTAACTCCGGCTGGAAGATGTCTCCGGAAAAATCAAACAAATGGATGCAGGAGAATATGTTCCCCTTCTATCCGTTAGGTGACTTGAAAGATAAATAATGATGCTAAAAACAGAAGAACAATGAAAGAAGAAATCATTATAGCAGGCTTCGGCGGACAAGGTGTATTGTCCATGGGAAAGATTTTGGCATACTCCGGACTGATGGAAGGCAAAGAGGTTACCTGGATGCCGGCATACGGCCCGGAACAACGCGGAGGTACGGCAAACGTAACCGTGATTGTAAGTGACGAGAAAATCTCCTCACCTATTCTGAGCAAATACGACGCGGCTATCATCCTGAACCAACCCTCGCTGGAGAAGTTCGAGAGTAAGGTAAAGCCCGGCGGCGTACTTATCTACGACGGCTACGGCATTATCAACCCGCCCACACGTAAGGATATCCACATTTACCGCATCGATGCTATGGATGCCGCCAATGAGATGAATAACGCCAAAGCATTCAACATGATTGTACTGGGCGGTCTGTTGAAGATTGCTCCGATCGTGACTTTGGAAAACGTTATCAAGGGATTGAAAAAAACACTCCCCGAACGTCATCACCACCTGATACCGATGAATGAAGAGGCCATCAAGCGTGGTATGGAGCTGATTAAAGAGGTATAAAGTACCTAAACGATAAACGGATGATGCTTTCTTAAAGGAAACATCATCCGTTTTTCTTACCCGCCTATTCGGGGAGTTTTATAATAATAGTCAAGTCTGATACGTTAATGGCCGACATCAGTTATAAGGACAAACTCCCGTATCACGCATCTTGCATCTGGAGTTTGTAATCTTACATATTCCTCTTCCGTTGATTACATCATCTGTCAGATTATCGCAAGTCACCTAATATTTGGGAAAGTAAAGCCAACAATACGATTAAAATTTCCATATTACTTCATTCTATTATTCGTAATAAGTAATGCTACGTTCCGCAATACCATAAGGCTGCCCGTTAAGGGTTATCACCATGCGTGTCCAGTTGCCCCGGTCGTCTGTTTCTGTATAGTCATAGGAAACTTCATTATCATCGGACGATACGCAGGTTTCCAACCAGCCTTTTTCATTATAGGTGTACTCTTTAACGGTCAGGTATTCATCCATCTCACTGTAAGCGGATTCTTTAAGTACGCGTCCCCGAGCGTCTTTCACTACATAATCACGTTCCGTATCTCCATGCTCTATGCGATTACCGTCCGCATACTCTATCTTTGAGGCATCCGCCGGATACTCATTGGTAATCTTATCACCGTCTATATACATATCTTCGATTGTATTCGCCAAATTACCGCCCTGATAGATATACTTACGGTCGGTAACCATTTCACCGTTCCGGAAGAGTTTCTCGTTGCTGACATTTCCGTCTTGGTAATCATAGACTGTGATGTACTTAACGGCATCCACCACGCTTATTACAGAGTCGAGCTGTCCGGCTGCGCTATAAATCCGGGTATCTTCTTGCGGAAAGAAATCCGTCTCCCGATAAACGTCCGGTTTGCCGTTCTTTACTATTTTATCGCCTTGCGCCTTCGCGTTGTAAATCATGGTCTGAACCTTATGTACCTTACCGTTCAGTCCTTCCCGGCCCGTACTATTTCCGTTTTGTGTAGATACGCCACCGCAAGCGGTCAGCGCAATGGCTGCCGCCGTCATTAAAAGTCTGTTCATATTTGCCTGCTTTTTTTATTAAGTAACCGTACGTTTAGAAGCCATAGGCTTGTTTACGTATCGCCATATAGTCTTTCTCCGCCAGAAACACAATCTTGGCAAACTCCGTAAAGTCGTAAGTATGGCAGTTAATGTAAACGGGAGCACCTTCACTATGGCAGGGCACACCGGCTTGAATCATCTGTCCGGGAGCATACTCTGCCTTCAAGGAACTGTTATAAGAATTACTGTTGAAAGGGTTCAACTGTCCGAGTTCAATCAAATGGTCATTGGCTTTCATCAAGGCGAAATACAGACGGGTGTCTTTCAACGGATATTCGCCTTCGGCGCATTTACGTTTGGTTTCGCGTACTACAATATCCCGTTTGGGAGTTACCGTAACCCGTACAATTATACTGCCCGCCTCTCTGCCGGCATGATATTCCGCCACTTTAGCACCTGTTACCTGAAAGTCGGGATATACGTCTCCGGTACAAACGATTTCGTGTCCCACGAGTTTCTCACCCTCTTCCGCCGCCTTCTGATAACTCTTGGCCGCATATTCATCAAACTCTTTCAGTTTCTTTTGATAACGGTCTAAATCATCCTCTTTGCGCAAGCTTTCATCCAACGCTTTTTTCTTGGCTGCCACCTCTACGAATATGGCGGGTACACGCCCCAAAGGCGTATCACTACTTGCGGCCGAACCCGAAGCGACACCACCGCACGCTGACAACACAACCAGTCCGCAGAACATTGCGGACAAAGTTATAACCGTAAACTTTTTCATCATATCAAACTATTTTAAATGAGTAATGTCGTCAGCATTTACGGATAGGAATAATCCCTTTGGAAATAGCCGTCATAATCAGGTCTGCCACATTCCGGGCATCCAATTTATCCATCAGATGGCGCCGGTGTGTATCGACCGTATTGGTAGAGACACAAAGTTCCTGGGCTATCTCCTGCGTATTCTTACCCTCGGAGATGCGTTTCAGCACATCGAGTTCACGCAAGGTCAGCTCTTCACGCCGCCCTTCGTCCGAACGCTTCATCTGTGCGCGCACATGCTCGGCATAAGGGCAATAGTACGTTTCGCCATCCAGCACACGGCGAATGGCTTCGGCTATTTTTGTAGAATCAATGGATTTAAACAGAATACCGTCTACCGAGCACTGTATCAAGTTCTTGATAAACCAGATTTCCTCGTGCATGGTATTCACAATGATACGCGCTTGCGGGTCTTTCTCCCGTATTCGCACAATGATATCCATCCCTGATATGTCGGGCAACTCCATATCCAACACGAAAAGATTGAAACGTTGAGATGCGATAAGAAGCAAAGCCTCTTGTCCCGACGATGCAGTACATACGTTTTTTATTTCCGGTAACGAACATTCCACTATCCGCTTCAAACCTTGAAGCACCAAATCATGGTCATCCACCAACAAAATGCGTATCTCTCTTTCTTTCATCAACCTATCTTTGTGTTCTAAATTATGTTGCAAAGAAATAGCATTTATTAATATGCGGCATCATCAAAAATAGTGATTTTACTCTCCGGCATAACGGTTTTCTATTAAATGGATAATGGTATTTCAAGCCTGAACTTTTGACTTCCGTCCTGAATGTTTACAGTAAACAAACCACCGACGGTCTTCGCGCGTTCTTGGATGGTAGTAAGCCCGATACCCTTTGCCCGCACCTCACTACCACGATAGTTTTTACCGTTGTCCGAAACTTGCAGAGTCAGCAGTCTCCGTTTCAATGTGAGGGTCACATCTATCTCCGTAGCTCCGGAATGCTTCAGGATATTGGACAGTAATTCCTGCATGATACGGTACACCTCATAAGACACTTCTTCGGGTACTTGACTCCACTGCGTTTCTTCACTCTCTTTACTGAATGCGAGTTGTACGGATGCAGGCAGGACAAGCCGTTCCACATAAGCCTCTATCGTCTCGGCAAGAGTGGCAGACCGGAACTTAGGCGGCATCAATTCGTGGGAAATACAACGGACATCGCTACGTACCTGCTCCAGCAAAGCCAGGATTTCTTGTTTCGACTCGTCTGTGGGCTGCATGCATTGCATATTCATGCCAATGCCAAGCAGGTCGTTACATACACCGTCGTGCAACTCCTTGGCAAGGCGCGTACGTTCGCGCTCCAATCCCTCTATATAACTTTGGGCAAGTTTCAATTCTTCCTCTTTCTTAATGCGCTTACGGCGGAAAACATAATAAAGCAGAAAGAGTATCAATATAAAGACCACGACAACGGTTGCCATAATCCACCGCATGGTCTGCGCTTTCTGTTCCAACTGAACTTGATTCAAACGGACTATTTCAAGCTCCTTTTCCCTGGTATCGTATTTCACGGTCAGATCGGACAGCTCTTTGCTGATATGCTCCGAATGCAGACTGTCACACACCCGGTAAGCCATATCGTAGTAATACATGGAGTTTTCGGGTTCCTGCAGGTCGCGATAGTTGCGCGCCATCATCAAATACAGTTTGTCCATAGGCAGATGCAATCCGGCTCCGCGATACTTCAACAATTTCTTCTGAATATTCAGGCTCTCGCGATACCTGCCTTGAGACATATAGATTAGGAACTGTTCTTCCAAGAATCCGAATACTTCCGTTGACTCTTCAGGTAATTGCGGTATGACAGCTTCCGCTTTTTCCATATATACGTCCAACGAATCACGATTGCCCAACGCCTTAAACATCTCAAGCATCACCGTATAGGCTTTCAGCACATATCTGGGCTTCTTCTGCCGGATACCTTCCGTCACTACGGCACGCAACATGCCTATTCCCTCGTCATGACGCCTTTGCAGAAAGTAAATGCTGCCACAGGAATAGTTGGCATATAATATCATATCCAAATCCTGACTTTTTGCCGCCACCTCAACAGCACGTTTACCATAAGCGATTCCCTCATCCAAACGACTTTGATTGGCATACAAAAGGGCAATACCGCACAAAACCTGCGCCTGCTCGGAATAGTATTCGCGCCCTTCAAGCAAGTCCAAAGCCTCGTTATAATAAATAAGCGCGGAGTCCAGTTTTTCTTTTTGGCGACAGACCACTCCAAGGTTGGCGCTGACCGTTGCCCAAAGAGCAGTATCCCTCTGGCGAGCCGCTTCATCGTGAGCCATCGAAAAATAATGAAACGCCTTATCCAGATTGCCCGAAGAGAAATAAGCGTCGCCTAAATTACATAGCAACGACGCATACAAAGGGGAGTTCTTGGTCTGCAAAATTTCCAACCCTTTTTCTGCATAATAACGGCAACTATCCACCGAACGGTTCGAGTAATATTCACTCAACTCGCTGTATGCAGCGGCAATGCTGTCTTTGTTATTCAATTTCCCGGCACTGATAAGTTTTGCCTGATATTTTTCTAATTCCGCATCCTGGGCATACAAAAAAGGAGTAATGGCAAATACTCCCAAAAGAATAAACAGTGTTTTCATATAACGAATGGATTTTATCAAGCTGTTAACAATCAATTATAAAGCCAATACACATAATTAGATTGTACTATCTGTGCAAATATAAAAAACTCGGAACATACGACACTTCTGTTTACAAGAAAAAGAAGCAAAAAAGGCTGAATTCCGTAAGCGAATAATTTTTTATTGTATCTTTGCGCCTAATTATGAGACGAATCGTACTGACATATATATTTCTATCTATTATAGGTATCTTGGGCGCCGTGGCGCAGACGACTCCTTTCAACCGTATGGATCCTACAACGGGACGCGACCAGTTCGGCAATCAGGTAGACCCCAACACGCTGCCGGATAACTTGGAAGACAGCACCAATACGGAAATCCAAAGTATTCCGCCCAAACTTTATATGTGGCGTCTGAGTGAGACCCTAGGTGACCGTACCATTATTCCCGCCGATACCGCCAATCTAAATTTCCAAAATACCAACCTGGTGGAAGGCATGTACGGACATTACAATTATTTGGGTAACCTGGGCTCTCCCCGCCTTTCACGTATCTTCTTCGAACGCAGAGATAATGAGCTGACCATCTTCATGGAACCTTTTTCCAGCTTCTTTGTCCGTCCCGATGAAGTAAAATTCACCAATAGTAACGTACCTTTCACCAACCTTACTTATTATAAAGCGGGAAATAAAGTCAACGGTGAAGAACGTTTCAAATCTTATTTCTCGGTAAATGCCAACAAACGCCTGGCTTTCGGCTTCAACATCGACTACCTGTACGGACGGGGATACTACCAGAATCAGTCCACATCAAACTTCAATGCCGGAATATTTGCCAGCTATATCGGCAATAAATACCAGATGCAGGCGGTGTACAACAACTTCATTATGAAAATGAACGAAAACGGCGGTATTCAGGACGACCGTTACATCACACGTCCGGAAGATATGGCGGAAGGCAAGAAAGAATACGAGTCTACCACCATCCCCGTTAATTTGGAACAGACGGCAAATAAAAACAAAGATTTCTATGTATATCTGACACACCGTTACCGGCTTGGTTTTACACGTGAGACAACAACCGTAGAAGATGCCAAAACTCCCGGTATAGCGGCGGCCAACGATAGCATACCTCTGCCCAAGGATACGATTATAACCGAAGAGTTCGTTCCCGTCACCAGTTTCATACATACCATAAAGGTAGAACGGGCGCGCCACAAGTTCTCATCCGCCAAAGAAACGGAAGGACAATATCCCAATGCTTATTTCGATGAAGTGGCCAGCCGGGACTCAACTACGGCTTTTAGTGTAAAGAACGTATTCGGCCTCGCCTTGCTCGAAGGTTTCAACAAATATGCCAAAGCCGGACTGACAGCCTACATATCACATAAATTCAGCCGTTATGAATTAATGGATACATTGTCGCGCACCCGTTTTGACGAACAGGAGATATTCGTAGGCGGTGAACTTGCCAAACGTCAAGGCAAAACGTTGCACTACAACGTAAACGGTGAAATAGGCATTATGGACAAGGCGCTCGGACAATTCCGTGTCAATGCCGACCTCGATTTGAATTTTCGCCTTTGGAAAGATACCGTGAATTTCTATGCAAGAGGTTATGTAAGCAATACGCTGCCCTCTTTCTATATGCGTCATTACCATTCCAACCATTATTATTGGGACAATGAGAATATGAATAAGGAGTTCCGTACGCGTGTGGAAGGCGAATTGAACATAGACCGCTGGAAAACGAACCTGCGCGCCGGCGTAGAAAATATAAAGAACTACACTTATTTCAACCAAAGCGCGATGCCTGCACAAGAAAGCGGTAACATACAGGTACTCTCCGCCACTCTGAAACAAGATTTTCGTTTAGGCATCCTGCACCTGGATAATGAAGTGACCTGGCAGAAATCGAGCAATGAAACGGTACTGCCTCTGCCGCAACTCTCCTTATATCATAATCTGTATCTGCTTGCCAAAATAGCCAAGAAAGTACTAACCGTACAGCTTGGAGCGGACGTTCGGTATTTCACTAAATATAATGCGCCCGCCTATACTCCCGCCATCCAGCAGTTCCATCTTCAGGCGGCAGACGACCAAGTGGAGATTGGCGGTTATCCGATTGTAAACGTATACGCCAATCTGCATCTGAAACGGACGCGTATCTTTGCCATGATGTACCACGTCAATGCAGGAATGGGTAAAGGCAATTACTTCCTAGTACCGCACTACCCTATCAACCCTCGCTTGTTCAAGATTGGCGTTTCATGGAATTTCTATGACTAATACCGTTCTTTTATATGAAAAAGACCAAACTATTGAAGTATATCATTTTGGGCGCAGTAGCTGCACTTGTCGCCACATTCCTGCTGCCCAAGAAAGAAATCCGTAAAGGACATCCGCGTGATTATGCCGAAATAGTAGCGGACGGTACTCTCCGCGCGGCTACGGAATATAATTCCATCAGTTTTTATGTGGACGGAGACACTCTGTCCGGATTTCATTACGAATTGATAGAGGCTTTTGCCCGCGACCACGGTTTGAAAGTAGCCATTACTCCCGAAATGAGTTTTAATGAACGTCTGGAAGGTTTGGCAAACGGTAAGTTTGATGTCATAGCCTATGGCATCTTGGTAACCAGCGAATTAAAGGACTCCTTGCTCCTTACCTCTCCGATAGTCCTGAACAGGCAGGTATTGGTGCAGCGAAAAACAGCCTCTCCCGATGACTCCCTATTTATCAAAAGCCAGCTGGATTTAGCGGGAAAGACGCTGAACGTAGTAAAAGGTTCTCCTTCCATCCTGCGCATCCGCAACTTAGGAAACGAAATCGGCGACACCATCTATATAAAGGAAATAGAGAAATATGGTTCCGAACAACTTATCGCACTCGTTGCGCATGGTGACATTGATTACGCAGTATGCGACGAAAGCATCGCCCGTGCCGCCGCCGACAGCCTGCCGCAAATAGATATAAACACTGCCATCAGCTTTACCCAGTTCTACTCGTGGGGCGTAAGCAAACAATCTCCGGCACTTTTGGATAGCCTGAATACTTGGTTGGAGAAGTTTAAGAAAGGAAAAGAGTACGAGACAATCTACAAGAGATACTACTAAAGAGCGGCAAGCCGATTATTAAGCGTAACCGCTCTATATATACACTTTACGCGTCTATCCATTATCACGGTTTTCAACCGTTCAATGCATCAATCTCCCTCAGCCACATCTCCGAAGATGCATCGCTCGGCATTCTCCAATCGCCGCGCGGACTGATGGAAATACTTCCCACTTTAGGGCCGTCCGGCAGACAGGAACGTTTGAACTGCTGATTAAAGAAGCGGCGGCAGAAAGTCCGCAACCATTTCTTTATGGTTTCTTCATCATAAACGTCCTTAAACGTACGTGCGGCAAGGAAGAAAATCTTGGAAGGACGGAAACCGCAACGAAGGAAATAATAAAGGAAAAAATCGTGCAGTTCATACGGACCTACCAAATCTTCCGTTATCTGCCTGATATTGCCATTTTCGTCTGCCGGTATCAGTTCCGGGCTGATAGGAGTATCTACAATATCCAGTAGTGTAGCCCGGGATGTCTCGTCCATATCATTCTCGGCCACCCACTTCACCAAGTGTTTTACCAATGTTTTGGGAATACTTCCGTTAACGCCGTACATAGACATGTGGTCGCCATTGTATGTAGCCCATCCCAAAGCGAGCTCCGAAAGGTCACCCGTACCGATCACCATTCCCCAAGTCTGGTTGGCTATATCCATCAATATCTGCGTACGTTCACGCGCCTGCGAATTTTCATACACCACATCATGTACGTTTATATCATGGTCTATATCTTTAAAATGCTGTATACAGGCATCCTTTATACTGACTTCGCGCATGGTGACACCCAACGATGTCATCAGGTCGACGGCATTGGTATGCGTACGGCCGGTCGTGCCGAATCCCGGCATAGTCACGCCGATAATCCCTTTACGGTCCCAGCCCAACTTATCAAAAGTTTTCACGCAAACCAACAATGCCAGCGTAGAGTCCAAACCGCCGGATATACCTACCACTACACTCTTGGCATTGGTATGCACCAACCGCTGCGCCAATCCTGACACTTGTATAGAGAATATCTCCTCACAACGTTCATTCAAAGCAGGGCCTTGAGGAACAAACGGATGAGGGTCAAAAGTACGTGTCAGATTCAAATCTCCGGAATTAACATATTCCGTAGAGATACGTACCGGCACTTCCGGCGCGCAATTAGCGTGACAAGCTGTAAATGTAGTATTTACCCTGCGTTCCGTACGTATATGCTCCACATCAATCTCACTGATAACCACCTGCTCTCCAAAAGAGAAGCGTTCGCTGCTTGCCAGCAACGTACCGTTCTCATAAATCAATCCGTTGCCTGCAAAAACCACATCCGTAGTAGACTCTCCAAAACCGCACGAACTGAACACATATCCCGCAATACAACGAGCTGACTGCTGGCTGATAAGCGAACGGAGATAAGCGTGCTTGCCTATTCCCTCATTATCCGCCGACAGATTGAAAAGGATTTCCGCCCCCTGTAATGCCAGAGAAGAGCTCGGCGGAATGGGAGCCCATAAGTCTTCACAAATCTCAATACCGAAAGTGGTATCCGCCGTCTCAAAAAGCAGATTTCGCCCCATGGGAACTACTTGTCCGCACAGACGGGCGGTGGTTTCCGATACCTCACGCGCGGAAGTAAACCAACGCTTCTCGTAAAATTCCTTATAATTAGGAAGATAGGTTTTAGGAACGATTCCCAGTATCTTGCCTTTCTGTATAACTACCGCAGTATTCAGCAACACACCGTTCAAGGGTACAGGCATACCGAGAATGGATATTATATCCATCTGACGTGTATTGTTCAAGATTTGTATCAGCCCCATTTCGGCCTCTTCAAGCAGAAGTTGCTGAGCAAAAAGGTCAGCACATGTATATCCGGTAATGCACAACTCCGGAAAGGCTATTATCTGCACTCCTTTCCCATCGGCAATGATTATCTCTTTTTCAATTTGTCCGGCATTGAACTTACAGTCCGCTACCTTGACACGGGGTACAGCCGCCGCTACTTTGACATATCCGTAATTCATAAGAATCCAATTAATATTAGGGCACAAAAATACGGCAATTTATCAATAAACACAAAATAATCAGCTTTTTCGCTTTACACTGTTACAATTCTGTATAAAAAAAATCTCTAATTTCTTTTGGATAAATCAAAGAAGTACCTATCTTTGCAAGAGAATTAAAAATGTAATTGTTACAAGTTTGAATTACAGATGATATGGATGTAATAAAGCGATTGCAAAATCATAATATCAAACCGTCAGTACAGCGCATAGCCATTATGAACTATCTGATGGAGCATTGTACGCATCCCACGGTGGACGAGATTTATACGGCGCTTTCCCCTTCCATTCCTACATTGTCTAAAACAACTGTTTACAACACTTTAAAGTTACTCAGTGAACAAGGCGCTGCACAGACATTGACAATTGACGAACGAAATACCTGCTATGATGCGGATACCACTCCTCACGCCCATTTTTTGTGCAAGCATTGCGGAAAAATATATGATTTGGAATGCAACGCCAACATCAAACAGGTAGAGGACATGGATATGGGCGGGCACGAAGTGCAAGAAATCCATTATTATTATAAAGGTATTTGCAAAAACTGTTTAGAAAACGAACAATTAACCAAAATAACGAATAACTAATTCAACTAATTAAAATCTGAAGTAAAATGAAAAAGTTTAGATGTACTGTCTGCGGTTACGTATATGAAGGAGACGCAGCTCCTGAGAAATGTCCTTTGTGTAAAGCTCCTGCAAGCAAATTCGTTGAAGTAGAAGAAGCGCAGGAAGGCGGTCCGTTGGTTTTTGCCGACGAGCACGTTATCGGCGTAGCCAAAGGATGTGACGATGAAATGATTAAGGATTTGAACAACCACTTCATGGGTGAATGTACCGAAGTAGGTATGTATCTTGCTATGAGCCGTCAGGCAGACCGTGAAGGTTATCCCGAAGTAGCTGAAGCTTTCAAGCGTTACGCATGGGAAGAAGCAGAACACGCTTCTAAGTTTGCTGAATTGCTGGGCGACTGCGTATGGGATACTAAAACCAACCTCGAAAAGAGAATGAACGCCGAATCAGGCGCTTGCGAAGACAAGAAACGCATCGCTACCCGCGCTAAAGCATTGAATCTGGATGCTATCCATGACACTGTTCATGAAATGGCTAAGGACGAAGCTCGTCACGGTAAAGGTTTCGAAGGTCTGTACAACCGCTATTTCAAGAAATAATCCGAAATACAGATATATGGGAAAGGACTTGCAGAATCTGCAAGTCCTTTTTTATGTACAGAAATCCCCGCTACGCAATCATAGCGGGGATTTCTTCATACCCTAAGGTATTGCAATGAAAGGTTATTTTGCTCTGAAAAACAATGTTTTTTTAGAAGCGCAAGCCCAGTGTCAACAATACTTGACTACGGGTGTTCTTTACTTTCGTTACAGCGGGAGTACCCTGAAGTACTCTATACTCCACTCCGTTTTCCACTTCGCGCTCCATTTCCACGAACGGATAGAAATTCTCTTTATAAGAAGAGAACTTATATGCCAAATCCGCATAGAACATAGAACCACGGTAACCTATACCCAAAGTATAGTTGCTCAACGCCTTTGTATTGGCAAAATCCGTATCGGTCTGAATGGAATTTAAGGGCAGGTCTTTATAAGCATCATTATTAAAAATGGCAGTGCTATAATTATATCCCGCACGCAAAGCAAATTGAGGAATCACCTTATACTCCGCGCCTAAGCGAATCGTACTTACACCTTTCATCATGGGAGTGGTACTGTTTTCGTATTCGAAAAGATCGGAAAAACCGTCATCCGGATTCTTAAACTTCATTGACGAGTAGTCCTCGTATTCATATTCCGCACCCAGCGCCCAACTATTGCCTATCGTATATCCCAAACTGACATTGTATGTCCACGGAGTTTGAAGACGGAATTGGCGAATCATATCACCGTTAATCATATCAGGAGTATAAATATCATACTGCTCGATATTTCCACTTACCTCATTACGTACGTCCGCCTGTACCAAAGCGCTTGTCTTATAATCCAAGCTATAGAAAGTAGGAGTATGAACAGCCAAACCTATACGTAACGGAGAATATTCGAACGGGCGGACAATGGCTCCGAATTTAAAATCGAATCCCGAACCCTGTATTCTATTCCAGGAAGTCAGATTATATCCCTGACCAGCGTAATCTCCCGTATAATTCTCATCATAGAAAGTATATTTATTATAATCTATGGCATAAGCTCCGATAGTCAAACCCAGATATACACGGTCGTTTATATTAAAGGAAACATTAAAATCGTATTGTTCGATACCGCCACGTTCTTCCGAACGGAAAGTGGCATCGCCATTCTCATACATCCCATAATAAAAACCGGGCATCTCATAAAGCGGCGTACCGTCACTGTTTTTTATCTGATTTCCATCTTCATCTTTATATGGCATACCCGTATTATCTGTTGTCAGATTAGAAATCAGCCAACTGTCATAGCCCAAAATGGACAGCCAACCTACATTATCGTCATTATAAGGATGACTTCCCCAGCTTTCGATACCTCTGGCTTGTTCTGCCATTTGGAAGGTTTGGGAGTATGCTCCCAAGTTACCGCCCATTGACATATTCTTATAAAAAGATTTAGCCTTATGGTAATTAAAACCGAAATTCACATAACGCAAGGCTGTGGCATTACCTATCTTTGAAGAGAGTACAAAGCCCGCATTATCAAAGGAAGCTCTTGTTTTATCTGAATTTATTTTACTTCCCATATAGTTACTTTCCGTACCATAAGAAGAAAAACTGAATGACATCATCGCGTCATTACTACGGTAAATGCCTATACCCGCAGGGTTTGTCCCGATAGTGGAAATATCACCGCCCAACGCTCCCATGGCACCACCCATACCAACAAAACGCGCCGTTCCATTCAAATCCTTATTCGCTATCTTAGCAGCATCGTACACAGTCTGCGCACTCACCGGGACTGCTGCAGCCAACAGCCCCCAAGCAGCCAAAGTTATTATCTTCTTCATATCCTTTTAATCTTTTTCTATTAATACTATACCTATCTTCTTCTTGAAGAACCGCCACCTCCGCCACCGGACGAGCGAGTGGAACCGCCACCGCTACTGCCGCTGGAATAACTGCGTGAACCGCTACTGCTACCCGAAGAAAAACTCCGGGTTGAAGAATTGTTTTGTACGGGCGTATAAGAACGACGGCTGCTGCTTCCCGTAGAATAGTTACGGGGCGCCGATGTGGAACTGCCACGATTATAAGTGGAAGAACTTCCGCTGCCTGAACGCCTTACTCCGGTAGAATTTACACTGCTGCCGCGAGATACGCCTGTAGAAGCAGACGAACCCACACGTGTACTGCTTGGGCGGGTATATGCGCTACGTCTTGTAGAAGAGGCATCCGTACGTGTAGTTACTCCGCTACGTGTCCCGGATGAACGTGTACCTACCACACGCCTTGTTGTCGTTGCGCCGCTTTGCGCATTCCGCCTGTAAGACGAAGTACCCGAAGAACGGACAGTAGAGCTTGAACCGCCACGAGTCACGCTTGAACCCGACCTGCGAACCGCAGAAGAGGAAGAAGGATTTCTATAACTGCTTGTTCCCGAAGAACGACGGTAGGTATACGTATTGCGCGGGTAATACCCCCCACCCCAGTGTCCGCCACCGGGATAATATCCGGGATGATAATGGTGGTGATGTCCCCACCAACCGCCGCCATACCAGCCGCCCCATCCTACACTCCAGCCAAAGCCCCAACTTGGACCATACCAACTGTTCCAACCCCAGCCATAATAGGGATAACCACCCCAACCGTAAGAGTTATAGCGCCAATCCCACCACAGGCGGTTGGTAAACGTCGGGAATGCATACGCATACAATCCATCCGTATATACGTTCCAGTCCCATGAGTTCAGGCCATAGACCACATCCCAATAAAGCGGACTGCCGATACTGATGGCATAACGAGGATTGCGGAAACGGATAATACGCGTAGCATATTCATAATCATCTTCCGAACCGTCAAAACCGTTTACCCATTCTCCGTCCAGACCATCATCTTCCTTTTCGTCTACATAAAGCGTATCATTCTCTTGTGAAAAGTCATAGTCTTTAGAATCATAGCGGCGATTATACTCGTCTACATCACGGATATTCCCTTTACGGTCTTTCACTACAATTGTCGTGTTGCCCGGCGACGCATAAACCGTAGTCGGCGCATTCGTCTTTACTACAACCGCATCGGCAGCCGGAGTTTTTTTCTTCTCCGTCTTTTCTTCTTTTTTCTTGGAAGGAACGTAGTAAAGGTCGTCATCTATACTTTGAGCCGAAAGCACCCATGGAAGGCACAAAGCAAAAAGCGATAAAAAAACAATCTTTTTCATATTCATTTGGTTTACGGGTTTACAATTCCATACTTTTCCACGTCACAAAGATAACGCAGGGATTTACCCCATACAGAAGATTTTCCCCAAAGATTTATAGGGATTTCCCTAAATGCACCTATCTTTGTATCCAAAACAAATATACGCAGAAATAGGTTTCTCTCCTATGTCTGCCTTTTGCATTTAACAAACAATCATATTCCAATGAAATATTTAGAATTTGCTTTTCATACCACTCCTTGTACGGAAGTCGTCAACGATGTTTTATCGGCAGTGTTGGGTGAAGTAGGCTTTGAGAGTTTTGTAGAGCAAGCTGACGGCATAGCGGCCTACATTCAAAAGGATTTATACAGTGAGAATGCCCTCAAAGAAGCTCTTGCCAATTTTCCTCTGCCCGATACACAGGTGGAATATACTTATCAGGAAGCGGAAGACAAAGACTGGAATGAGGAATGGGAGAAGAATTTCTTCCAACCCATTATCATTGGCGACCGCTGTGTCATTCACAGCACCTTTCACCACGACATTCCTCAAGTAGAATACGATATCGTCATTAACCCGCAAATGGCATTCGGTACAGGCCATCATGAAACGACCAGCCTCATTATCGGTGAATTGCTGGACAACAATCTGCAAGGCAAATCCTTGCTTGACATGGGATGCGGAACATCCATTCTCGCCATACTGGCACGTATGCGCGGCGCCGTACCCTGTACAGCTATCGACATAGACGAATGGTGCGTACGCAACTCACTCGAGAACATAGAATTAAACGGTGTAGACCGCATTTCCGTTTTTCAAGGAGACGCTTCCGCACTGAAAGGCAAAGGACCTTTTGATGTAATTATCGCCAACATCAACCGTAATATCCTGCTGAACGACATGAAGCAATATGTTAGCTGCATGCACCCGGGTTCGGAACTATACATGAGCGGTTTTTATGTGGACGACATCCCTGTAATACAAGCCGAAGCGGAACGTAACGGACTGCATTTCGTACATCATAAGGAGAAGAATCGTTGGGCTGCGGTAAAGTTTGTATCATAACAAACAGGTAAACGGGAGAAAGCGGAAAGTTAACTTCAGAAGCCTCATGATGTTAACTAAGCAGATGTAAGGAAGTTAACTTAGTAAACGATAACAAGTTAACTTCTTGCGTCCATGAAGTTAACTATCGCAAAGTCATGCCAAGCAATTCTTCCAATGTACCGTTAAATACATTCAAATCGACTTCTTCTTCAATACCGGGGACATCACCCACATCGGTGTGCTGCCAGAAATGCCATTTACCCTCGTATTTTACGGAATCGACGTAATAGTGGGCTATCCAGTAAGGATAAGAATTAAATATGGAATCGTTGAGGTAACGTTTCTTGAATTTGTAAGAAGTGTAAAGAATCGGCTTTACTCCATAATGCGCCTCTACCCTGTCGAGCCATGTTTTAACGGCAAGTTTCAGTTCTTGCGGTGACTTCTTTCCCGTAGTTTCCACATCAAGAACAGGCGGAAGATCCCCCTTTGACAATTGTACGGTGCTAATAAAGAAATCAGCCTGCTTATGCGCATCCGTCTTAGGCAGAAAATAGTGATAAGCCCCCCGGATAAAACCGTGTTTCCGTGCCTGACCAAAATTCTCGGTAAAGTTCTCATCGCCATAATCACCGCCTTCGGTGGCTTTCATAAAGATAAAGTGTATGGGAAATTTCGCTTCTTTATTATGGAAAAGCTTATCCCAGTCTATAATACCCTGATAGTGGGAAATATCAATGCCATGCACTTCGTAATTGCAAGGCATACATACTCCATAACCTTTCAGCCCGTAACAGGGTTTCCAACGATAAGCGTAAGGACGGATAAAGAACCAATAAAATCCGGCGGAAAATATTGCAATAATACAAAAAGCCAACAAATTGCGTACCCATACAGGCATGGTACGAGATACCGCCTGTTTCTTTTTCCGGGAAGAAGCGATGCCGCGAGAAGCAGGCTTACGACGAGAGGCAGGTTTGTGGCGAGCCACAGTATCGGTTTTAGCAGGCATATGCGCGTAGTATAAAATTCAGGCACGGATTACACAGATATCACGGATTATATTTTATTCTTTCTCCGTGAAATCCGCGCAATCCGTGCCTAAAAAATCAATATCGGGTTCTTAAGGAACTTCAATTACTTACCTTGTTCCAGTTGCAAAGTCTTGGTAGGCTGGTCACAAACTTCCGTAGGACCGAAGTACTGGATAGGACCCGGATAAACATAGTCTGTTTCCACAGCCCAACGGTCACGCTGAGCAGCGAACGCCTTGAAAGGAGCGCCATCGAGTTTCACCAGAGCCTTTTGGATAACAGGCTTCATTTCACCATGACGACGTTCCATGTTCATCATCATTGTGATAGGCACACCGCCTGCAATCCAATCTTCGGCGGGAGCGGTCGTGTTGCGTACGGAAGACATATAACCGGTCTTGCCGTTAGCAATCAGTGCGGATGCCGCGTAACCCAAAGAGTAGCAGTAATCGGCATCGAAATTAGACGGAGCGGCGCAACGTCCTTCGTAACCGAAGAAGTGGTGCTGTGCAGCAAATTTACCTACGTATTTACCTTCTTCTTTCCACTGAGCCAATTTAGCGGCTACCATTTCAGACAACAGCTTCTCTGTTTCGATGAGCGATACCTGTACGTTTCCATGCGGGTCACGGTCTAATGACAACTGACGTGCAACGCCCTCAGGAAGGCTTGCATAGATAGCGGCATTTTCCGGAGACAGTTTGCGGATGATATAATCGCGTTGGTGCGATTTCTTAATTTGAGAGAATTCTTCAGCATTGGCAGCCAAGAAGTCATTCAGTTCGGCAATAAGACGTTTCATAGCCGGAATGAACTCAACCAGACCTTCGGGGATAAGAACCGTACCGAAGTTATTGCCCTGTGCGGCACGATTAGCCACTACCTGAGCGATGCCGGTTACGATATCATCCAAAGACATATCCTTAGCTTCCACTTCTTCGGAGATAATACAGATATTAGGCTGTACCTGCAATGCGCATTCCAAAGCGATATGAGAAGCGGAACGTCCCATCAGTTTGATGAAGTGCCAGTACTTGCGTGCAGAATTACAGTCACGTTGGATGTTACCGATTACTTCAGAATACGTCTTGCAAGCCGTATCGAATCCGAAAGAAGTTTCAATCATTTCGTTCTTCAAGTCACCGTCGATAGTTTTCGGACAACCGATAACCTGTACGCCGCAATTCTTGGCAGCATAATACTCAGCCAATACGCAGGCATTTGTATTAGAGTCGTCACCACCGATGATAACCAGCGCTTTAATGTTCAGTTCTTTCAAGATTTCCAAACCTTTTTCAAACTGTTCTTCTTTTTCCAACTTTGTACGACCTGAACCGATAATATCAAAACCACCGGTATTGCGATATTCATCAATGATATCAGCAGTCAGTTCCATATAATTATGGTCTACCAAACCACCGGGGCCGAGGATAAAACCATACAGTTTACTGTCTTTGTTCAACTTCTTGATACCGTCAAAAATACCGGAAATCACATTGTGACCACCGGGAGCCTGACCGCCGGAGAGGATAACACCCACATTCATAGCGGGGAAGTTAGCAGCCTCATCGGTAGTTTCGAACTTAATCAAAGGCATTCCGTAAGTGTTAGGGAACAATTTTTTGATATCTTCCTGATCGGCAACCGACTGAGTAGCCGCACCAGCCACTGCTTTTACAGTACCTTTCAGCCCTTTCGGAAGTTTGGGCTGATAGGCAGCCCTTGCAATTTGCAATGCACTTTTAGTCATTTCTCTTCAATATTTAAAGGTGTTAATAAAGTTTCGTTTAAAAGCGTCGCAAATTTCGCTCTTTTCCGCAAGAAATGCAAACCGAAAAGGGAAATAATTAAAAGTGAGCGCTAAAACAAACCAAGAGTACTCCCGCAACCAGCAAGAGCACTCTTGGTTTCTATCGTAGACAGCTTTACGGTTTATTCCTCTATCTGCCAGCCTCCGCCCAGCGCCTTATAAACATTTACTACTGCTATCAGTTCATCACGGATGGCATTGCTGACGCCGATTTGCGCATCAAAGTATCCACGTTGGGCATCGAGAACATCCATATAATTAATGACACCGTTAATATATTGCAACTGCGCTAAATCCACGTACGTTTTGGCTGAACGTTCCAACTTGAGACGCAACTGATACACTTCCTTTATTTTGTTGAAATCCACTATCGCGTTCTTAGCTTCCTTGAAAGCGTTCAGCACCGACTTCTCATAGCTATGTACTTCGGCTTCAAAGGAAGCCTTCTGCGTTTTTAACGCGGCCCGATTCTTTCCCCAATTGAAAAGCGGCGTCAGTACCGCACCATTCAGCAATGAATAAGGAGATTGAAGGAAGTTGGACAGGACATCACTCTCCAAACCGAACTGACCGGTAAGCGAAATACGGGGAAACATATTGGTATAAGCTACCTTTACACGGGCATGTTCCGCTATAAGTTGCTGTTCTGCAGCACGAATGTCGGGACGGCGCTCCAATAAATCTGACGGCAAGCCTACGGGCAAAGATTCCGGTACATCCAGTTCCTGCAAGAAACGGCTACGTTCGATACGCGTAGGAAACTCCCCGGCAAGAAAGGCGATGTCATTCTCCTTTATGGAAATCTTGCGTTCCAAATCCGGAACAAGCGTAGCGGTACGCGCCAACTCCACCTGTGCCTGTTGATAGGAAGTCTCCGAAGTCAGTCCGCCCTCAAAACGGATTCTTGCGAGACGCACGCCTTCCTCACGGGCTTTCTGCGTCTGACGGACAATCTCCAATTCGGTATCAAGCGCCACCAGTTCATAATACGCCTGCGCCACTTCGGAAACAATCGTCATCCGCAGGGCACGCTGTGCCTCCACACTTTGCAGATAGTCGGCAACCGCAGCGACTTTCTTCCAACGCAGATTCCCCCAAAGGTCAAGTTCCCACGACAAAAGTGCCTTGGCCTCATAGCTGTTTCCTACATCACGGCTATGACCGCCATAGTTCTCAACTTCACGTTCCGCCCCTATCTTTCCATTCAACTGAGGCAGCAGATTGGCTACACTGATACGTTTCTGCGCCGCCATTTCCTTTACACGGGCCGCAGCTATGAGCATATCCTTGTTATACTCCAGCGCACGGGCTATCAAACTGCGTAAGGTATGATCGGTATAAACCGCCTGCCACTGCTCATCGGCAATGCTGATACTGTCCTGCTGTTGCGCCAGACTGTCGGGCAACACCATTTCGGGGCGTATATAGCTCTTGCCTACCTTACACGATGCAAAAAGAACCGAGGTGAGCAACAGAAGTATATATATTTTTTTTCTTTTCATAAGTATGTAATCAGAATTCGTTTACAATATAATCATCAGTCTTTCTTGATTTTGTGCTGCACTTTCGCCTTTGCCTTATAAATCAGGACAAAGAAGAACGGTACAAGTACAATACCGAATACAATGGCAAAAATCATTCCGAAGAAAACTCCCGTACCGATTGCCTGACGGCTTGCAGACCCCGGTCCGCTTGCCAGTACCATGGGAAGCATACCCAGCACGAAAGCAAGGGAAGTCATCAAGATAGGACGGAAACGAAGTTGGGCGGCATGAATGGCCGACTGTACCAAGTCTCCCCCATTATCTACCTGCACCTTTGCAAACTCTACGATAAGGATGGCATTCTTCGCCGCAAGTCCCACGAGCATTACCAAACCAATTTGGAAGTAGATATCATTCTCCAACCCACAGACGGCAACACCCAAATAAGCTCCTAAAGCGGCTACCGGCAAAGAAAGCAATACTGCGATAGGTACTGTCCAGCTTTCGTACTGCGCAGCGAGGAAAAGGAACACAAAGAGGAACACCAGCGTCAGTACCAATCCGGTTTGTCCGCCGGCTTGCTTCTCCTGATAGGAAAGTCCGCTCCACTCGATACCGATGTTATCCGGCAAATGCTCGCGCGCTATCTGTTCCATAATCTCCATCGCCTGGCCGGAACTGTAACCCTGCGCAGCCGAACCGCGAATAACGGCAGTGGTAAACATGTTGAAACGTTTGATACTACCCGGTCCTGTGGTATAGGATGCATTACCCAACGAGGTCAACGGAACCATTGCGCCGTTGGCGGCCTTTACAAAGAACAGGTTAATGTTCTCCTTATGCTCACGATACGGAGCTTCCGCCTGGATATACACCTTATATATACGGTTGAACATATTGAAGTCGTTTACATATACGGAACCTGTATAGGCTTTCATCGTGGAGAACACATCCGCCAACGGCACACCCAGCATCTTCACCTTGTCACGGTCCACATCAAAATAGAGTTGCGGAATCTCGGATTGCAGAGAAGAAGAAAGTCCCGTCAGTTCCTTATGCTTCTGCGCATAATACATCAACGTATCCGCTGCCTGTACCAGATTGTCAAAGGTAGCCTCACCGCGAGCTTCGAGTTGCATTTCAAAACCGCCGGATGTTCCCAATCCCGGAATCACAGGCGGAGTGGAAAGATAGACTTTACATTCGGGATATTCCGTCAGGTCCTTTTCCACCTTCTCCATTATTTCGTTAATGGTAGTATTCTTGCGGTCTTCCCAAGGTTTCAAGATAACGGTCAGTTCACTGCGTGCCTGATTGCTTCCTACACGCGGGCTGCTACCCGTTACGTTCTGCACATAAGCCACATACGGGTTCTTTTCCAGATACTTCACCGCACGATCGGTCACTATACGGGTACGCTCCAGTGTAGCGCCTTCCGGCAGTTCCAGCTCCACCTTAAAGTATCCCTGGTCTTCGGCCGGCAAGAAGCTGGTCGGTATCAAACGGTGAATAATGAAGATAGCGATCAGCACCATGCCGAATGCGCTCATCAAGCGTCTGGGATGTTTGATTACACGGCTGATGACGCCTATGTATTTATGATTGCTGATATTCAGCCATTCATTAATCTTACGGAACACGATATTCTTTTTCTTTCCGCTACCGGGTTTCAGGATAAGCGAGCACATCACAGGACTGAGCGTCAGCGCCACAACCGTAGAAAGCAATACGGACACCGCAATAGTGATGGTAAACTGGCGATATAACTGCCCGGTGATACCGCTTAGGAAACTCACCGGAACGAATACGGCGCAGAGCACCAATGAAGTGGCAATCAAAGCGCCCGTCAAACCGCTCATAGCCTTCTTAGTAGCCTCATAGGGCGAGAGTTTTTCCGTTTCCATTAAATGTTCCACATTCTCCACCACCACAATGGCATCATCCACCACGATACCGATAGCGAGAATCAATCCCAGCAAAGTCAGGATATTCAGCGAGAAGCCGAAAATCAGCATGAAACCGAAAGTACCGATCAAGGATATGGGCACCGCGACAACGGGAATCAAAGTGGCACGCCAGCTCTGCAACGAGAGGAACACCACCAATACCACAAGAATCAACGCCTCGAACAATGTTTTATATACCTCGTGAATAGACTCCGAAATATAAGTAGTCATATCAAACGGTATCTCGTAGCTCATTCCTTCGGGGAAATTCGCGCTGATTTCTTCCATAGCCTTCTTCACATTGTCCGCCACTTCCATGGCATTGGCTCCCGGAAGCATATAGATGCCGAGAACAGCTGCGTTTTCGCCATTGATACCGCTTTCCGTACTGTAAGAAGAGGCTTCGAGCGATACGCGCGCCACATCGCGGAGACGGATGATAGACCCGTTGGCATTGGCACGGACCACAATATCCTCAAATTGTTTAGCGGAACTCAGACGGCCTTGCGTCGTAATAGGAATGGTGATGTCCAGACCTTGTACCGGCTGTTGTCCCAATACGCCGGCAGCCGACTCGCGGTTCTGGTCCTTCAATGCGTTCTGCAAGTCCTGCACGGTCAGACCGAAGTTCGCCAACTTGTCCGGCATAGCCCAAATCTGCATGGCATAGTAACGGCTTCCGATATTGGACACACGGCCCACACCGGGAATACGACGCAAGAGGTCGAGCACGTTGATGGTAGCAAAATTACTCAGATAGATTTCATCGAACTTCGGGTCACTGGAAGTCAGGCAGATGGTCATTAACTGGCTGGGCGCCTGCTTCTCCACCGAGATACCGTTTTGGATAACCTCGGCAGGCAGACGGTTTTCCGCCAGCTTCACACGGTTCTGAATTTCTACGGCAGCCAAATCGGGGTCGGCAGACACATCAAAAGTCACCGTTGCCGAAAAGCCGCCGGAGTTTGAACTGTTGGACTCCATGTACAACATGCCCGGAGTACCGTTTATTTCCTGTTCGATAGGAGTCGCCACCGCTTGCGATACGGTCAGCGCGCTTGCTCCCGGATAGGATGCGCTGATTTTCACGACGGGCGGCGTTATCTGCGGATATTGATCCACCGGAAGCATCGTCAGACCGATGATACCGACAATTACAATCACAATCGATATCACCGCCGAGAATACCGGGCGGTCTATAAAGAAACTTACTTTCATACTGTCATTACTTTGAGAGGTTGTTATCCTTTGCTTTATTCTCGGAAACGGCTTTCTTGTTCAGGGAATCTGCCGGCTGTTCTTCTTCCTCTTTTGGAACCGCCGCCTGCGCACGCACTTTCATACCCGGAGTGAGTTTGTGGAAACCTTCCGTCACTACTTGCTCGCCCGCCACCAGTCCGCGTTCAACAACCATATTGTTGCCAAACTCCGGTCCCAGTTCGATGAAACGTTTCTCAACCGTAGAATCGCGGCGCATCACATAGATATAGGCGCCGCCCTTTTCAATGGTAACCGCCTTTTGGGGAACCGCTACCGCACCTTCGCGCACATCCAGCAGCAGCTTCACTTTCGTAAACTGTCCCGGCAGCAAGACCCTGTTCGGATTGGGCATCTCGGCTCGAACGGAGAATGTACCCGTTTGCGGGTCGACTTGCGGTTCGGCAAAGTCTACATAACCTTTATAGGGATAGACAGTGTTATCAGCCAAAGTAATCGTAATATTGGGTTGCCAGGAACGGGTAGAATCCTGACGGCCTATCTCGATATTGCGTTCCTTGCTTTTAAGGTAATCCAATGCGGTCATACTGAAGTCCACCAATACGGTATCGCTCTTCACCACGGTAGCGAGCAACGATTTGGCTCCCGGACCTACCAATGTTCCCAAGTCCACGTTTCTTTCACTGATATGTCCCGACAAGGGGGAACGCACGATTGTATACCCCAGTTCCAGTTCCGCCTGATCCAAATCGGCCTGGCTCATGGAAACGGAAGCCTCGGCGGTTTCATAAGCGGCCTGCGCATTATCCAAATCCAATTGACTGGCGGCATTCTGCGCATACAAAGGGCGAATACGCTCCAGGTCACGTTTGGCCTTCAACGCCTGCGCCTCGTCTTTCTTCAACTGCGCGCGGGCCTTATCAGCCTTTGCACGGTACTGGTCCTGATTGATGACAAACAAGACTTGATTCTTTGTTACATACTTACCTTCGGCAAAAAGCATACTCTCCAGGTATCCCTCTACGCGCGCACGAACTTCTACAAACTGCTGCGCGCGAATACGGCCTACATATTCTCCAAAAATTTCCACATCACCAACTTCGGCAGGCTCCACAATCACAGTGGGCGCTTCCGGCTGAACTTTCTTCGGCCAGGTCAATATCAGATAACCGGCAAGCAGTACCGCCATACAGGCTATCATCATTATTACCCTTTTCTTTCTCAGCTTTAATTCTCTTTTCGTAAAAAATAGTCTCATGCTTGTTTGTTTATTAAAATTAACCCTGTTTCTCTTTTCAAAGCAAACGCGATGCCAAAACACAACAAAGGCTATATTTGTTATATAATAGTTTAGTTATCAGCTATAAGCATACGCATAAAGTATCCCCGTCACATTCATCTTCCACACTTGCATTGTAGAAAATCTCCACAAATGTAGAATTATTCTACGAACTACTTCTCATTAAAAACACATAAAATCCCATTTTTCCTCTCCAGTCATTGAGAAAAACACTATCTTTACCGAAAATAATTCAATTTATTCACATAAAAAGTAAAGATTATGGCAAGTAGAAAAGTATTGAAGAAGAACGTCAACTATATCGCCGGTGAGTTATTCACCGAATGTCTTGTGAACAGCCTGTATGTACCCGGAACAGACAAGAAGAAAGCCGACGAGCTAATGAGTGAGATTCTGAAAATGCAAGATGAATTCATCAGCCGCATCAGCCACACTGAACCGGGAAATGTAAAAGGTTACTACAAAAAATTCCGTTCTGATTTTAACGCAAAAGTAGACGAAATCATTGAAGCTATCGGCAAACTTAAATAATAAGAATGAAGAAAAGACTATATAGTTTTATCTATTATCGCCTGTTAGGCTGGAAAACAAATGTAACAGTGCCCAACTATGACAAATGCATCATCTGCGCGGCACCGCATACATCCAACTGGGATTTATTTATCGGCAAACTGTTTTACGGCGCCATCGGACGGAAGACCAGCTTCATGATGAAAAAAGAGTGGTTTTTCTTTCCTTTGGGATTTATATTCAAAGCCGTCGGCGGCATACCGGTAGACCGGAGCCGGAATACTTCCTTGGTAGACCAGATGGCCAACAAATTTGCCGAAAGCAAACAGTTCCATTTGGCCATCACCCCGGAAGGAACGCGTAAACCCAACCCTAACTGGAAAAAGGGATTTTACTTCATTGCATTGAAAGCGCAAGTTCCCATCATGCTCATCGGTATAGATTATCCTTCCAAGACCATAACTTCCACCAAGGCAATAATGCCGATGGGAGATTTTGAAAAGGATATGCATGAGATAAAACTCTATTTCAAAGACTTTCATGGAAAGATTCCCGAGAACTTCTCAATCGGAACGATTTAAAAAAACGGTTTCCGACAACCGTTCGTCACAATGAACCGACTACGTGTCAGTATCCTGCAAACGGATATTGCTTGGGAAAATAAACAAGACAATCTCCGTCGTCTTCGCGAAAAGCTGGAAACACTTCGCGGAGCGGCGGAGATTGTTGTTTTGCCGGAGACTTTTTCTACCGGATTCAGCATGAATACCGATAAACTGGCGGAACCGGTAACGGGCAACACCATCACCACGCTGCGCCAATGGGCGTCTGAATACCGGATAGCCATTGCCGGAAGCTACATTTCCTGCGAAGAAAACTCCGTTTCATCCGAAGATAATCCATTATCCCGCGAACATCCCGCCTATTACAACCGCGCCTTTTTCCTCACTCCCGAAGGAGAAGCCTATTTTTACGACAAGCGGCACTTGTTCCGCATGGGCAACGAAACGGAACATTTCACGGCGGGCAATCGCCGTACCGTAATCCCTTACCGGGGCTGGAACATACTGTTGCTTGTCTGCTACGACCTTCGTTTCCCGGTATGGAGCAGGAATGTAAACAACGGATACGACTTGTTGATTTACGTCGCCAACTGGCCTGTACCCCGGCGAAAAGTCTGGGACATCCTTTTGCAAGCGCGTGCGCTGGAGAACATAAGTTACGTCTGCGGCGTAAACCGTGTCGGTAAAGACGGTAATCGATTCCCTTACGACGGCGGCAGCGCAATCTACTCATACAAGGGCGAACTGATGGCTCAGGTACCCGACAATGAAGAAGGGGCAGCCACCGTACCCCTCGAACTTTCCGCACTGCAAGCATTCAGAAACAAGTTTCCCGCATGGAAAGATGCGGATTCTTTCACTATCGTTTCAGATAATAGTTCACGGTAGTCACTACGCGTATGCTCTTAATATAAGGTGTATTGGCATCTCTGTCCGAAATGGAGAATTGTCCCTGCGAAGCATTCCGTATTTTACCCAGACTGCTGTCCGAGTCTTTTGCAAACTTCTCGGCTGCGGCACGGGCATTCTTCGTAGCTTCTTCTATCATTTGCGGTTTCACGTCATTCAAGCCCGTAAACTCGTATACCACGTTATAGCGATAATCGCCCCCGCTGATGGCAATACCCTGTTTCAGCAGCTCGGCTTGTTCCGACATCAACTTCCGCACCTTGTCTACATTCTTTGAAGTGACCGTAATGACCGATGTGGCATTGTACCGATAAGCTATATCACGGTTCCCGTAACGTTCGGCCTGCATGTCTATCACTTCGGGCGGAGCAATGCTGATTTCTTCTTTAGCGATGCCGTTACTTTCCAGAAACTTCACAATAACTTTGTTCTTCTGCTCCATATTGGCATAAAGCAAAGACGGGTCGTTCCCAATATCCTTATACATCAAAGGCCATATTACCTTATCGGCGGGGACTTCCATCTCAGCCAGTCCTTTTACGCTGACAATACGCTCCTTATCTATAAAATCGTTTATACCCCATTTTATTACCACTCCCAACAAAACCATACCGACAGCAATAATGGCGGCTTCTGCTTTCCATGTTTTCATAATCAATCGTTTTTATTATTAATGCGAATCAAGAGTTAATAATAGAGTAGCCTAAGGCTGAAAGGCTTTTATCTCTCAGCCCGGGGTAACACCCCGGGAATAAATGTTCTCTGCACTCACGCCTTATAATGGCAAAATCTTTGAATATCAAATTTTGCCCTTACAGGGCGCAATGGTAATCATATTCGCATTCCCGGGGTGTTACCCCGGGCTGAGAGATAAAAGCCCTTCAGGCTTAGAATTTGTCTAATCAGTTAATTATCTAATCTGTTAATCATCTAATCAGTTTAATCAATTTAATTATCTAATCAATTTAATCATCTAATCGGTTTAATTGCTCAATCATACTTAGCTATTTACTGTTTAAACTCCTGATTCGTCTTATTAAGGAGTGACAACTCCCTCTAACTCTCTTTAATTCCTATTTTTTTCAAAGTAACGAAATTAAAGTTTTCGCTGACCGTCATCCCGATTAAAAGATATTAAATAGGTATTTCTTTAAACATTACGCATCAAATTTTAGAGTATTTAATGAAAATACCTAAATGCATGGAGTGCATCTTACCCAAAAAGTAGTTATTTTTGTCCTTTGAAACGATGTCTGACGACTGAAACAATTAATTTATTAACACTAACCCCTAAATCCTATGTTGACTCAACTTATCAACGCACGCATCCTGACCCCGCAAGGTTGGCTCAAGGATGGTTCCGTACTCATCAGAGACGGGAAAATTTTAGAAGTAACCAATTGCGACCTTGCCGTTATCGGCGCACAACTGATTGATGTAAAAGGAATGTATGTACTGCCCGGCGGTGTAGAAATCCATGCACATGGCGGCGGCGGACGCGACTTTATGGAATGTACCGAAGACGCTTTTCGCGGTGCCGTAAAAACTCACATGAAATACGGAACCACCAGCATATTCCCCACCCTGTCCTCTTCTACCGTACCGATGATTGAACAGGCGGCAGAGACTTGTACGAAGATGATGGCGGAAAAAGACAGCCCGATACTGGGTCTGCACCTCGAAGGCCACTATCTGAACATGGCGATGGCCGGCGGACAGATGCCCGAGAACATCAAGAACCCCGACCCCAACGAATATATCCCCATCGTAGAAAACTGGCACTGCATCAAGCGTTGGGACGCCGCTCCCGAATTACCCGGAGCCATGCAGTTCGGTAAATACATCACCGGAAAAGGCATCTTGGCCTCGGTAGCCCATACCCAAGCCGAATTTGAAGATATACGCACCGCCTATGAAGCCGGATATACGCATGCCACGCACTTCTACAACGCGATGCCCGGATTCCATAAACGCCGTGAATATAAATACGAAGGTACCGTGGAGAGCATCTACCTCATGGACGACATGACCGTGGAAGTAGTGGCCGACGGCATCCACGTACCGCCCACAATCCTGCGCCTGGTCTACAAGATAAAAGGCGTGGAACGGATGTGCGCCATCACCGATGCTCTGGCATGTGCCGCCAGCGACAGCAAGGAAGCTTTCGACCCGCGTGTCATCATCGAGGACGGCGTATGCAAGCTGGCCGACCACTCCGCCCTTGCCGGCAGCGTGGCAACGATGGATCGCCTGATACGCACAATGGTACAGAAGGCCGACATACCATTGGCGGACGCCGTGCGTATGGTGTCCGAAACACCGGCTCGCATTATGGGCGTATACGACCGTAAGGGTTCGCTCCAAAAAGGAAAAGACGCCGACATTATCGTAATGGACGAAGATTTGAAAATCAGAGCGGTATGGGCAATGGGTAAATTAGTGCCTGAAACCGATACTTTATCATAAAATTTATTTCAACATAATGCGAATGAACTTTGTTTTTCGTATTTTTGTTAAGTTTTGAACAAGCGAACAGCTTTAATCATTTATTAATAACCAATTATTGTATGAAAACCAATCTTAGTTCTCAAATTACTCTGAACAGAGTATCCCCCAGGTACTATCGACCTGAGAACGCTTTCGAGCGATCGGTACTGACACGTCTCGAAAAAATTCCGACAGATATTTACGAGTCTCCAGAAGAAGGAGCCAACCAGATTGCTTTGGATATCGCACAAGTGATTCGTGACAAGCAGAAAGCCGGACGTTTCTGCGTATTGGCGCTGGCCGGCGGTAACTCGCCACGCAATGTCTATTCAGCCCTCGTGCGTATGCATAAGGAAGAAGGACTGAGTTTCCGCAATGTAGTGGTATTCAACCTATACGAATATTATCCGCTGGCTTCGGACGCAGTCAACAGCAACCTCAACGCATTGAAGGAAATGCTGCTCGACCACGTGGACATTGACATGCAGAACGTATTCAGCCCCAACGGTACTATCGCCAAAGACACCATTTTCGAATATTGCCGCTTGTACGAGCAACGCATCGAAAGCTTCGGCGGTATCGACGTAGCCGTATTGGGTATCGGACGTGTCGGCAACATCGGTTTCAACGAACCGGGTTCGCGCCTGAACTCCACCACCCGTTTGATTTTGCTGGACAGCGACTCACGCAACGAAGCGTCCAAGATGTTCGGAAGCATTGAAAGCACTCCGGTAAGTTCCATCACAATGGGTGTAGCCACAATTCTCTCGGCCAAGAAAGTATATCTGCTGGCATGGGGTGAAGAAAAGGCCAAAATGGTAAAAGAGTGCGTAGAAGGCAACGTAACAGATACAATCCCCGCATCTTACCTGCAAACGCACAACAATGCCCATATCGCCATCGACCTTTCGGCAGCCGCCAACCTGACACGTATCCAACGTCCCTGGCTGGTAACTTCCTGCGAATGGAACGACAAGCTGATTCGCAGCGCCATCGTCTGGTTGTGCCAACTGACCGGAAAACCGATTCTGAAGCTGACCAACAAAGACTACAACGAAAACGGTTTGAGCGAACTGCTTGCCCTTTACGGCTCTGCATACAACGTAAATATCAAGATTTTCAACGACCTGCAGCATACCATCACCGGTTGGCCGGGCGGCAAGCCGAACGCAGACGACACCTATCGTCCCGAACGCGCTAAACCGTATCCCAAACGTGTCGTTGTATTCTCTCCGCACCCGGATGATGACGTCATCTCTATGGGCGGTACTATCCGCCGTCTGGTAGAGCAGAAACATGACGTGCATGTGGCATACGAGACTTCCGGTAACATTGCCGTAGGCGATGAAGAAGTAATCCGCTTCTTGCACTTCATCAACGGCTTCAACCAGCTCTTCAACAACAGCGAAGACCAGGTCATCAACGAGAAATACACCGAAATCCGCAACTATCTGAAAGATAAGAAAGACGGCGATATGGATACCCGCGATATCCTGACCATCAAAGGGCTGATTCGTCGTGGCGAAGCGCGTACGGCATGTACTTATAACAATATCCCGTTGGATCACTGCCACTTCCTCGACCTGCCGTTCTATGAAACGGGTAAGATTCAGAAGAACCCTATCAGCGAAGCCGACGTGGAAATCGTACGCAACCTGTTGCGCGAAGTAAAACCCCACCAAATCTTTGTCGCCGGTGACCTTGCCGACCCGCACGGAACACACCGTGTTTGTACGGATGCCGTATTTGCCGCTATCGACCTTGAAAAGGAAGAAGGCGCCAAATGGCTGAAAGACTGCCGCATCTGGATGTACCGCGGCGCATGGGCAGAATGGGAAATCGAAAACATCGAAATGGCGGTGCCCATCAGCCCCGAAGAATTGCGCGCCAAACGTAACTCTATCCTGAAGCACCAAAGCCAGATGGAAAGCGCACCGTTCCTCGGTAACGACGAGCGCCTGTTCTGGCAGCGCAGTGAAGACCGCAACCGCGGTACAGCCGCACTGTACGACAGCTTGGGTCTGGCATCTTACGAAGCCATGGAAGCATTCGTAGAATACATTCCGCTGTAAATGTTTACTAAATAGCGATAAGAGAGTGGGAAGCGATGAACTTCCCACTCTTTTTTTGTGTATTTTTGTACGGTACTTAACTATTGAATATGAGAAAGCTATATTTATCCATACTGCTCCTGTCGGCAGGAGTTACTTCCCTCTTTTCACAAGAAATAGAACAGGCCGTCCGGGAGCGGTTGCAAACCTTCTTCCAAGCATATGCCCCTGCCGATGTCAATATCGGTACATGCCGGCTCGACAGCGTACACGTAGACTTCCGCCGAAAAACCATCAGCATCTACGCCGATGATAAATTCTCCTACCAGCCCTTCCGGCCTGAAACAGTGGAAAAGACTTACCGGGACATCAAGAAGATACTCCCCGGCCCCGTTACCTATTTCGACATCACCGTCTTTACCGGCGGACGTTCCATCGGCGACCTTATCCCCAACGCATACAGAAACGGAAAGAAAGATAAAAACCGCCTGTTTACGGACATACATTACAAAGGCGCCCCCTGGGTGACCCGCGCATCCCGTCCCTTTGAAATAACCTGGGGACTGGAAGGACGGCACATCGCCCTGTGGCAAAGTCACGGAAGGTACTACATCAACAGCAAGGACAAATGGGGCTGGCAGCGTCCCCGCCTGTTCTGTACCTCCGAAGACCAATTCACGCAATCGTTCATCCTCCCCTACCTCATCCCGATGCTGGAAAATGCGGGAGCCAACGTATTCACCCCTCGCGAACGCGACACGCAGAAACGGGAAATCATCGTAGACAACGACGGCAACCGGAACGGTACAAACTCCCTCTATCTCGAAGTGAAAAGCAGGAAAGCACGTTGGGAAAAGACCTCTCTGCCGGGATTTGCACAGCGGAAGCGCATCTATGCGGAAGGAGAAAATCCTTTCCTTGACGGCACGGCACGCTTCGCGCAGACCGAAAAGAAGAAAAACAAAGCCTTCGCCGAGTGGGTTCCCGATATTCCGGAAACCGGAGAGTACGCCGTATACGTTTCCTATCAAAGCCTGCCGAACAGCGTAAGCGATGCCAAATACCTCGTATTCCACAACGGCGGTGTCACAGAGTTTAAAGTTAACCAGCGCATTGGCGGCGGCACATGGGTATACCTCGGTACTTTTACTTTCGACAAAGGAAGCAATGACTACGGTATGGTGGTATTGAGCAATGAAAGCCGGGAGAAAGGAGTGGTATGCGCCGATGCCGTACGTTTCGGCGGCGGCATGGGCAACATTGCGCGCGGCGGCAAAACCAGCGGTCTGCCCCGCTACCTGGAAGGCGCCCGTTACTCCGCGCAATGGGCGGGTATGCCCTATCCCGTATATGCCGGATACAAAGGCAAGGACGACCTCTCGGACGACATCAATGTACGTTCGCGTACCATCAACTATCTGTCGGGCGGCTCCGTATTCAATCCCGGCGAACAGGGATTGGGAGTACCGTTTGAAATGAGCATGGCACTGCACAGCGATGCCGGCTTCAAGACCGACGACCGGATCGTAGGAACACTCGGCATCTATACCACCGATTTCAATAACGGCGAATTGGCGGCGGGAACAGACCGTTACGCCTCGCGCGACCTTGCCGACCTGTTCCTCACCCGCTTGCGGCAAGACATCCGTTCCACTTTCAATACGGACTGGACACGCCGCAGCATGTGGAACCGCAATTACAGCGAAACCCGCCTACCCGCCGTTCCTTCCGCAATCGTGGAGATTCTCTCGCACCAGAACTTTGCGGACATGCGTTTGGGACACGACCCCAATTTCAAGTTCACGGCCAGCCGCGCCCTGTACAAATCCATCCTGCAATATATCTGCACGCAGCATAAGAAAGAATACGTTGTGCAGCCCTTGCCCGTCAGCAATTTCGCCATCCGCTTCGGCAAGAAGAAAAATACGCTGGAGCTTTCCTGGAAAGGAGTGAACGACCCACTGGAACCCACCGCCACACCCCGCGAATACATTGTCTACACACGTATCGGACGGGGCGGATTTGACAACGGCGTACGTGTAAACAATCCGTTCCATACCGTAAAGATAGAACCGGGTATCGTCTATTCTTTCAAAGTAACGGCAGTGAACCGGGGTGGAGAAAGCTTCCCGTCCGAAATCCTCGCGGCCTACAAGTCCGAACACGAAAAGGCGCGTGTACTTATCATCAACGGCTTCGACCGCATCAGTGGTCCCGCTGTGGTAAACACGCCCGACGAAGCGGGATTTGACATGGTTCAAGACCCCGGCGTACCTTATCTATACGATATATCCCTCTGCGGCATCCAGCAGAACTTCAACCGTAAAGAAGCCGGAAAACGTTTGGGAGAAAGCGGCAATGAATATGAAGGCATGAAAATAGCCGGGAACACCTTCGACTACCCCTTTATGCATGGCAAAGCCATACAGGCGGCAGGCGGCTACAGCTTCACTTCATGCAGTGACGAAGCTGTGGAAAGCGGCAGTGTGGCATTGGAAGACTATCCGATAGCGGACTATATTCTGGGATTGGAAAAAGCGGACGGCAACCTGTCACGGACAGCCTATTACAAAACTTTCTCCTCGCCCATGCAGCGCGCCTTGGCAGCCTACTGCCGGTCGGGCGGCAACCTATTGGTCAGCGGCGCCTACATAGGCAGCGACATGAACGATTCGCAAGGCAACCGGGAATTTACCCAAAACGTCCTGAAATACCGCTTCGGTAACAGTTTACAGACATCCGGCGGGCAAATCGGCATACAAGGCTTGGGGCGCAGCCTCAGCATCCCCCGTCTGCCCAACGAGCAGGCCTATCCCGTAACGGCCCCCGACTGTATCCTGCCTATGGCAACCGCTTTTCCCGTCATGACCTATACAGACGGGAACCAACCGGCCGCCATAGCCTATAAAGGTAACGACTACCGTACTTTCGTCATGTCATTTCCCTTTGAAAGCATTCGGGAAGAAACAAACAGAACGGCGGTTATGGCATCCATACTGCACTTCTTTACGGCAGATAATACGGGTATGAACAGATAATAACGACAATCTTGATAAATAATCTGTGGAAATATGCATAATCTGTGGTGAAAAACTTATCTTTGCTTTTACAGAAAACATCGATTACTAAACATTAATCATTAAAACATTAACGCCATGTACACTATACAAGCCAATCCCAGCGGAACCCGCAACCTGGAAATATCGGAAGAGAATCTCGCCACCATCGAGAAATACGGCCTCTTCCGTCATCTCATCGACAGCAACGGCATCGTGGACGAAACCGTGCTCGACAAGCTCAAGCTGAATATCCGTTCCCTCATCGCCGCTCAGGAAGAAGACAGTAAAGACCTGCTCGACCTCTGCATCGACGTTATCTATCACAATAACATGAAAGCCTTCGGGCTGCAGCAGCTTATCAAGCTCTACCTGCAATGGCTTTCCCGGCAAGAAACCATAGAAGAGGAAGAAGATAAATGAAAACCATCGACACACGCGGACAGAAGCTTTACAGCCCTCTCATCCCCGCCGTAAAGGCCATGTGCGAAGCCGGGAAAGGCGAGAAACTGGAAATCATTATGGACGACGCAACCGCCTTTAATGACCTCAAGGAGTATCTCGCCGAACAGCAAATCGGCTTCCGTGAGATTTATGACGGAGAGGAAATGCTGGTGCAGTTCTGTAAGTAATTAAAACTTTCCGTATCTTTGCACCCATGAAAGAATACAGACTGACTGATTGGTTGCCTACAACCAAGAAAGAAGTGGAACTTCGCGGGTGGGATGAACTGGACGTTATTTTGTTCAGCGGTGACGCGTATGTAGACCATCCATCGTTCGGAGCAGCCGTCATAGGGCGCATACTCGAAGCGGAAGGACTGCGTGTGGCGATTATTCCCCAACCCAACTGGCGAGACGACTTACGGGATTTTAAGAAACTGGGGCGTCCCCGCCTCTTCTTCGGCGTCAGCGCAGGCTGTATGGACAGTATGGTCAATAAATACACCGCCAACAAACGTCTGCGCAGCGATGATGCCTATACTCCCGACGCACGTCCGGACATGCGCCCCGAATATCCCTCGATTGTCTATACCCAAATCCTTAAAAAACTATATCCCGATGTGCCCGTCATATTGGGCGGTATCGAAGCGAGCATGCGCCGGCTGACGCATTACGACTATTGGCAAGACCGCGTGCGTCCCAGCATTCTTGCGGACAGCGGCGCCGATGCGTTGACATACGGTATGGGTGAGAAACCCATTGTGGAGCTTGTAAGAAGATTAAAGCGGCAACAACCTATTCTCGACATCCCCCAACTGGCTTATCTTACTAAAGAAGTGCAGCCGCAGGAAGGGGACATCATCCTTTTCTCGCACGAAGAATGCCTGAAGGACAAGAAGAAACAGGCCGCCAATTTCCGCCATATCGAAGAAGAGAGCAATAAATACGCCGCATCGCGCATCCTGCAGACCGTAGGCAGGCAAACCGTCGTTGTCAATCCGCCTTACCCGCCCCTGACGGAAGCGGAACTCGACCGTTCTTTCGACCTCCCCTATACCCGCCTTCCACATCCCAAATACAAGGGAAAGCGCATACCCGCATACGATATGATTAAGTTCTCCGTCAACATCCATCGCGGATGTTTCGGCGGTTGCGCTTTCTGTACCATCTCGGCGCATCAGGGCAAGTTTATCGTCAGCCGCAGCAAGGAAAGCATCTTGAAGGAAGTAAAGGCCGTAATGGAATTACCGGACTTCAAAGGGTATCTCAGTGATTTGGGCGGCCCCTCCGCCAATATGTACAAGATGCGGGGACGCGATGAAGCCGTATGCAAGAAATGCAAACGCCCGTCGTGCATCCACCCCAAAGTGTGCCCTAACCTGAACACAGACCACAGCCCGCTGCTCGATATTTATCATGCCGTAGACAGTCTGCCGGGCATCAAAAAGTCATTCATAGGCAGCGGTGTGCGCTACGACTTGTTGCTGCACCAAAGCAAAGACCCCAAAACCAACAAAAGCACGCAGGAATATACCCGCGAACTCATAGCCCGTCATGTAAGCGGCCGCCTTAAAGTCGCGCCGGAACACACCTCGGAACGCGTGCTCGACATCATGCGCAAACCGCCGTTCAGCCAGTTCGGAGAGTTCAAAAAGATATTCGACCGAATCAATCGTGAAGAAGGCCTGCGGCAGCAGCTCATCCCCTACTTCATCTCCAGCCACCCCGGCTGCAAGGAAGAGGACATGGCGGAACTTGCCGTCATCACCAAGCGTCTGGACTTTCATCTGGAGCAGGTACAGGACTTTACTCCCACCCCCATGACCGTCGCCACCGAAGCGTGGTACACAGGTTTCCACCCCTATACCCTGGAACCCGTGTTCAGCGCCAAGACACAACGCGAGAAACTGGCGCAGCGCCAGTTCTTCTTTTGGTACAAACTCGAAGAACGGAGAAATATCATCAATGAACTGCGGCGGATAGGACGGAAGGATTTGATTGACAAACTGTACGGGAAATAGAGAAGAAGCCAATAATTGCCATATCTTATTAAATTAGATATTTCTTCAAAATATTTTATACTGCCATAACAAAAGAAGAAGGTGTCCTTTTCAGACACCTTCTTTTGTAAAATCTCTTATTTTGTTTTTAACCACTCCCATAGAGAAGTATTCATACGACCGTAATAATTATACGCATCCTTAGACATTTCTATTACCAATATAGAGTTTGTTTCAAACTCATTAGCCGATATTTTTTCATATACTTCTTTCGTTGTATATTGCGTTTCTACAAACCAATGATTTCCCCAAAATGTATAATTGGGACCTAACGATTTAATTCTATCTCTTAATATGTCACTATCTAATGACGGGTCATATATTACTAATATTATCTTTTTCATAACATTTCCAGTTTCATTTTTAGAATATCTTTCATCTCAGTTTGGCGTTCTTCCCAATTACCATTCCATTCAACAATGTATTTAAATTTTTGCGGCTTGGAATTTGTAGAATACAAGCAATAAATGATTTCCCATTTTCCTGCTTTTGCTTCTATATTTTTTAAACCAAGTATTTTTAATGCTGCTGGAATAATGTCTGTTTTACCATCTGGAGTTGATTGTTTTTGTGGAGCAATAATCTCAAATAATGGCAAGACTTTTTTTCCTTGATATGGAATATAAACGATATTATTTACTAAGTTCCAATTAATAGGAGCATTTTCCACTGTCAAGGTAGTAATCGAATTATCTGATATAAACGAAGCACTCTCAACGTATAGTTCACAATTCTGGGCATTAATATTTCCGTTATTAAAGAACTGAATAGAATTATGATACCTTCTCGCTTTTTTCGTCCCTTTTATATTTTCGACTTCTTCAATAGCCTCATCACTATTTAATTGAATGACAAAAGTCACTTTTTTAAATAGTGACCTTATTTCGTCCAGAAACAATGCCACAATTACCGCTGAACATGTTCCGAAAGCAACGAATCCATTAATGACATTGCCATAATAGTCACCTTTAGATATTGGAGTATTAGTCATTTCGCAGGGACCAAGACCTAAAGGAAGAAACACCCCCAAGAAATATCCTATAATTAAGGAAATTCCACAAAGTAATAATACAATCTTCCACTTCATACTTAAAACAGTTTATTTCTATGTGCAAATATAAGCAGAAAATCTCATCTATCAGTTATCTTTATTAAAATAACAATTATACTCCTATATTGTTTAGGTGTGAATTGTATGTAATCACGTTCTAAAATATTCGCATACAAAAACACGGGTATCAGGAGCTGATGCCGCCCTATACATATAAGGATAAGAAGATACTAACCGTAATGTGCCTGTTATCATTTGAAGTAATTTACGCACATAAGCCGAATTTCCCGCTTGGGAACAATAAAACGAAGATATTTGATGAAAACATTGCACCGCTTCCTCAGACCAAATAATTTTCAGCCCAGCCATTCTTCTACCAGCTTTTCCAGTTCTTCATGCGTGATATATTCTCCGCGAGCATATTGCTCTTTTGCCCGCATGACAGATGCCAACTCATGTTCCGGAATTTGGTAAACATTAGTATCTTGTTTCTGATAAGCCGCTACGGGCTCACATACTTGCAAGGGTTTATTTTCTTGTTGTTTATACTTCTTCACAGCCTTTTATGTTTCATCATCCATACTGACACAAAGATAGAGAAGATACTTCAATAAAAAAAAGTTTTTCCTTCCAATTTTCTCAAAGACCGCTATCCAACAGCTAACCGTCAGCTATCCATAAAGAAACATCCACACTCCCGTTTTCAAACACTCACTTCTTAGGAGAAAGGCTTGCTCATATAGGAAATAAGCCGTATCTTTACGCTCAAGATGAACATCTTTAGGTTAAAGACCGCCATCTCCAGCCTAAAGATACATATCTTTAAACTGAAGATACAGTTTAAAGCATAGGTTAAGTCTCCCCGGTAAGCAAGTCCGCCTACTTTCGTCCCTACCCCATGCCACTTCTTCCTTAGCCCCATGCAGGACGGACATCCATCACCGAATTATCAACCCGTAAACAACAAAAAACATCATGGCAGAATATCAAATGCAGACCTCTAATCTTCCCAACGAAGACGGTGAAAAAATACTCTTCCCCCGTATCAAGATTTGGGGACAGGTAGATTTGGACTACCTTGCCCAACGCATCAACTACGCCAGTACCTTTACTCCCGGCGACATCATCGGACTGGTAAAATCACTCACCCAGGCCATAGCCCGTGAAATGGGCGAAGGGCACTCGGTGAAAGTGGACGGACTGGGTGTATTCACTCCCTCGTTAGGGTTGCGCGAAGGTTTTGAACGGGAAAGCGCCGAACAAGGCGGACCAAAACGCAACGTAAGAAGTATCTGTGTAGACAACATCAACTTCCGTGCAGACAAGGATTTCATCTACGAGACAGGACGAAGTTGCATACTGGACCGCTCTAAATGGAAGTTCCGGCACTCCTCCTCACGCTACACCGCCGGACAACGGCTGAAACTGGCGCAAGACTATTTAGAGTCGTATCCGTTGCTGAAAGTAGGTGACTACTGCGAACTGACAGGACTACTGCGCAACGCCGCCGCACAAGAGCTGAAACAGTGGAGCGAAATGCCCGAAAGCGGAATCGGCCATACGGGCAGAGGGTCACACAAGATATATATCAAAGCAACAGCAGACTGACCTATTCTTCCGCCTGCATCGCCACAATCTCCTGTAACGCCGCCACAGCCTCTTCCACGGTAGTGACGTCTTTCACCACCATACTCCGCTTGTTATTCTGCTCCCGCAGGTCGCAACGGCGGGTATATTTCATCATGTAGGCAATGACTTTGCCGAAAGCCTGACTCTGATAGTAAGGACTGTCCGGATTGGAAACAAAGAACAGCGTCATGCGGCCGCCTTTGAGGAACACCTTTTCCGTTCCCAGACGTGCCGCAAGACGGCGCAGGGGAACGATACGGAGCAATTCTTCCGTCTCGGGGGGAATAGGTCCGAAACGGTCTTCGAGACGGGCGCGGAAAGCATCCACGTCCTTGTCCAGCGTCAGGCCGTCCAGTTCGCGATAGAGCAACATACGCTCGCTACTGCCGGTGACGTAGGTGGCGGGCAGCAACAGCTCAAGGTCGCTCTCCACCTGGCATTCGTCTACAAATTGCTCACCGCTGATAGTACCGTCGCCTTTCAGCTCGTCGGCATAGAGGTCGGCAAACTCGTCGGTCTTCAGCTCGTGCACGGCTTCGGACAATATCTTCTGATAGGTTTCGTAACCCAGGTCGGCAATGAAGCCGCTTTGCTCTGCGCCGAGCATATTACCCGCGCCGCGAATGTCGAGGTCCTGCATGGCGATGTGGATGCCGCTGCCTAAGTCGGAGAAGTTCTCGATGGCCTGCAAGCGGCGTTTGGCTTCCGGCGTAAGCGAGGACAAGGGGGGAGCCAGCAAATAGCAGAAAGCCTTTTTATTGCTGCGCCCCACACGGCCGCGCATCTGGTGCAGGTCGCTCAAGCCGAAATTCTGCGCCTGGTTGATGATGATGGTATTGGCGTTCGGTATGTCGATACCGCTCTCAATGATGGTAGTGGCGAGCAATACGTCATAATCATAGTTGACAAAGTCGAGAATAATCTTTTCCAGTTCGGCGGGTTCCATTTGCCCGTGACCGATGCAGACACGGCAATCGGGGATGTTGCGCTCTATCATCGCTTTCAGTTCGGAGAGATTGGAGATGCGGTTGTTTACAAAAAACACCTGCCCGTTGCGGCTCATTTCGAAGTTGATGGCATCGGTGATGATATCGTCGCTGAAAGTATGCACTTCCGTCTGAATGGGATAACGGTTGGGCGGCGGTGTCTGGATGACGCTCAAGTCGCGCGCGCCCATCAGGGAGAACTGCAAGGTACGGGGAATGGGCGTGGCGGTCATGGTCAGGGTGTCCACGTTCACTTTCAGTTGGCGGAGCTTCTCCTTGACGGAGACACCGAATTTCTGTTCTTCGTCGATAATCAGCAAGCCGAGGTCTTTGAACTTAACGTCTTTACCCAGAATGCGGTGGGTACCGATAAGGATATTTACCTCACCGTCCGCAAGACCCTTGACAACGGCCTTGGCCTGTGCCGCCGTCCGGGCGCGGCTCAGATATTCCACACGGCAGGGCAGGCCTTTCAGGCGCTCCTTGAAAGTCTGGAAATGCTGATAGGCAAGAACGGTGGTGGGAACGAGGACGGCCACCTGCTTGTTGTCCGCCACCGCCTTGAAAGCGGCACGCACGGCAACCTCGGTCTTGCCGAAGCCTACGTCGCCGCATACCAGCCGGTCCATGGGGCGGGCGCTTTCCATATCCGCCTTTACGTCGGCGGTCGCCTTGCTTTGGTCGGGGGTATCCTCGTAAATGAAAGACGCTTCCAGCTCCCGTTGCAGGAAACTGTCGGGGCTGTATTGAAAACCTTTCTCCTCGCGCCGTTGCGAATAGAGCTTTATCAGGTCGCGGGCTATATCCTTAATCTTGGTCTTGGTACGGTCTTTCAGTTTCTCCCATGCGCCGGTACCCAGCTTGTTGAGACGGGGAGCTTCGCCTTCTTTGCCTTTGTACTTGGAAACCTTATGCAGAGAATGGATGGAGACAAAGACCACATCGTCATTCTGATAGACCAGACGCATCACTTCCTGCGTCGTATCTCCGTTGGGAATACGCACCAATCCCGTAAAACGTCCCACGCCGTGGTCGGTATGCACCACGTAATCTCCGGGAGTAAACTGATTCAACTCTTTCAGGCTCAAAGCCACCTTGCCGCTGCGGGCTTTATCGCTTTTCAGGTTGTATTTGTGAAAACGGTCGAACAACTGGTGGTCGGTAAAGATACAGAGACGCAGAGTATCGTCGGCAAAGCCCTCGTGCAAAGTACGCTCAACGGGAGTAAAGGAGATGTTATCTCCCCGGTCTTCAAAGATAGCGCGGATACGGTCGGTTTGTTTCAGACTGTCACTGCATATATAGAGGGTATAGTTGCGCGCCAGGTAGTCCTGGAAGCTTTCCGCCACCAGGTCGAAATTCTTATGGAAGATAGGTTGCGCTGCGGTACTGAATGATACTGTCGCGTCCGGTGTTCCGGTAGGCTTCGTTCCGAATTCCATGCGGCGGAAATCGAGGGCGCGCAAGGTAAACTCTCCCCCGTCAATCAACTTTCCTTCCAGAGATATCGCACCGTTTTCCTCGGCTTCGCGGGCGGCAATGGCCGCGGCGGTCAGCGATTCGTCGTGAACGGCCTGAATACGCTCGCGCAGCCAGAGGAAATCACGCATCGCCAGCAAGGTGTCCGGCCGGAGAAAGTCCAGGAAAGATACCATGCCGCCATTGCCGCCCTGCTCCAGGCTACGGCTCAAATCGGGGACAATGACGATATCCTCTTTCTTCTCTTTGGAAAGCTGGCTCTCCACCTCAAACGTACGGATGCTCTCCACCTCATCTCCGAAGAAATCGATACGGAAAGGACATTCGGAAGAAAAGGAAAAGACATCGATGATACTGCCGCGCACGGCATATTGCCCCGGCTCGTACACATAATCCACGTACTCGAAGCCGTAGCTGCGCAGCACTTCCGTCACGAAGTCCATATCCACCTTTTCGCCCGTATGGAGTTTCAAGGTTTTATCTCCCAGTTCCTTACGGGAAACGACTTTTTCCGCCAGCGCATCCGGGCAGGTAACCACGCAAAGCTCTTCCTCGCCTTTCTGCAGGCGGCTCAGCACTTCCGTGCGGAGAATCTCGTTGGCGGCATCTTTCTGTCCGTACTTTATGGCGCGGCGGAAGGAAGAGGGGAAGAACAACACCCGTTCGGCTCCCAAAATCTGTGTCAGGTCGTGATAGAAATACCCGGCTTCTTCCAAATCGCCGAGGATAAAAACAAACGGACATTCAGCCCGCTGTACCAGCACGGACGAAAACAGCGAAGCGGCAGAAGCGCACAGGCCGCTGCAGTAGAGGTGACGGACGGAATTGTCCTTTAGCAGCCTGCACATGCCTTCTACATTGGGATGGGCGGCGTATAATTGTTGCAGTTCGGTAATAATCATTGTTACGGTGAATTTCCGTTGCAAAAATACATAAATAATCCTTAGTTTTATCTGTAAGTAATAGAAAAGCACTACATTTGCTCCCATTAATAAGCCCCATATATTTTCAATGAATATGCAGACATCAGACAGTATTGTCATCATCCCTACCTACAACGAACGGGAAAACATCGAGAATATCATCCGTGCCGTTTTTGCCCTGGAGCACGGATTCCACATACTTATTATCGAAGACGGTTCGCCCGACGGTACTGCCGCTATCGTAAAAGACTTGCAACGGGAGTTTTCCGACCGCCTGTTTATGGTGGAGCGTAAGGGAAAGCTGGGACTGGGTACGGCCTACATAGCCGGATTCAAATGGGCGTTGCAACGCGACTATGAATATATATTCGAAATGGATGCCGACTTCAGCCATAACCCCAAAGACCTGCCCCGCCTCTACCGGGCCTGCGCCGAAGAAGGGGCGGATGTGGCTATCGGCTCGCGCTACGTCAGCGGCGTGAATGTGGTGAACTGGCCTATGGGACGTGTGCTCATGTCTTATTTCGCTTCCAAATATGTACGTATCATTACGGGGCTGCCCATTCACGATACTACCGCCGGCTTTGTATGCTACCGCCGCAGGGTATTGCAGACCATCAATCTGGACGGCATCCGCTTTAAAGGCTATGCTTTCCAAATAGAGATGAAGTTCACCGCCTACAAGTGCGGAGCGGATGTGAAGGAAGTACCGGTTATCTTCATCAACCGGGAACTGGGAACGTCCAAGATGAACAGCAGCATTTTCGGAGAAGCCGTGTTCGGAGTAATCCGGCTGAAATGGGACAGTTGGTTTCATAAATATCCAAACTTGAAAAACTAAAGATATGAAAAGAACGCTGATACACAACGCGACGATTGTCAACGAAGGACAGTCTATCCAAGGTTCGGTAGTGATAGAAAACGGACGCATCGCCGAAGTTCTCACCAACTGGAAACCGCTCTCCGCCCCTTGTGAAGAAGTAATCGATGCAACAGGCTGCTACCTGCTGCCCGGCATCATCGACGACCACGTGCATTTTCGCGACCCGGGCCTTACCCACAAAGCGGATATCCTGACGGAAAGCCGTGCGGCTGCCGCCGGCGGGGTGACTTCCATTATGGACATGCCCAACACCAATCCGCTGACCGTAACGCTGGATGCCCTGAATGCCAAGTTCGACCTGCTGAATGAGAAATGTATCGTCAACCACTCCTGCTATTTCGGCGCAACCAACGATAACTATACGGAATTTGACAAGCTGGACAAGCATCGCGTTTGCGGCATCAAGCTGTTTATGGGTTCCAGTACCGGTAATATGCTGGTGGACAAAATGAACAGCCTGCTGAAAATATTCAATGGTACGGATATGCTGATTGCCGCTCATTGCGAAGACCAGGAAACGATAAAAGCCAATATCGAGAAATACAGGCAAAAATACAAAGGAGCGGATGACATTCCTGTCAACGCCCATCCCGGTATCCGTTCCGTTCCGGCCTGTTACGCATCTTCCGAGCTGGCCGTCCGTCTGGCGAGAATTGCCGGAGCGCGCCTACATATTCTGCACGTATCCACGGCCAAAGAGCTGCAACTGTTCAGTGACGAGCCTCTGGAAGACAAGAATATCACATCCGAAGCATGCGTGGCGCATTTGCTCTTTACACTGGCGCACTATAACAGTCTGGGCGCACGCGTAAAATGTAATCCCGCCGTCAAACGGAAAACAGACCGGGAAGCTCTGCGGGCTGCCGTCAACTCAGGGCTGATTGACGTTATCGCCACCGACCACGCTCCTCATCTGTTGAGCGAGAAAGAAGGCGGAGCGCTGAAAGCGATGTCAGGTATGCCTATGATACAATTCTCTCTTGTCAGCATGTTAGGGCTGGTGGATGAAGGCGTTTTCTCACTGGAAACGGTTGTACAGAAAATGTGTCATGCGCCTGCCCGAATATATGGTATTTGCCAACGCGGATATATCCGTGAAGGCTATCAGGCGGACTTAGTGCTGGTACGCCCCGACTCTCCCTGGGAAGTTACCGCCGACAAGATTCTGAGCAAATGCGGCTGGAGCCCTTTAGAGGGACATACGTTCAACTGGAAAGTAGAAAAAACGTTTGCCAACGGACACCTTATTTATAACGACGATACGGTAGACGATTCTTATCGCGGTGAAGAGCTGAGATTCGATTATCCGTCGGCGGGAGCGTAATACATAACCGATTCAGAGAATAAATAAATGTTGAAATATTGAAATTTAATTTATATCAGTAGCAATGAATGTATATCAGTAACGATGAGTGTATATAGGTAACAATAATGTAACGTAACCTAAGGCTGAAAGCCTTTTTATCTTATAGCCCGGGGTAACACCCCGGGA